>Ga0209536_100003704_pt1 | contig 24435 bp, 24 predicted proteins | sample DeeMarSeWOR28_12_FD_187461 | JGI IMG/M metagenome (GOLD analysis project Ga0209536, IMG submission 187461) | Marine sediment microbial communities from White Oak River estuary, North Carolina - WOR-2-8_12 (SPAdes) (version 2) | ecosystem: Environmental > Aquatic > Marine > Intertidal zone >...
GGGCACTGACCAACGTGCCCCTTGGTGTGGTTGCCGCCTCCACCGAGGAAGAGTTTCTCCGGATAAACTTCTCTAATCTCAGTCTTGCGACCTACCCCAACAGTGAGCAGTTGGTGGAAGCGGCCGTCGCGGGTGAGATTCAGGCCTTCGTTTCCGACTATCCAACGGGCTACTATCACCTGATAGCGCTGCATAGCTTGGACCGCTTTGCCACCGGGCCAACCTTATTCACCCGGCCGGTGTTCGCCGCCACGCAGCGTGGCGATAGCGCCATGCTGGCGAAGATCGACGCCGGAACCAAGAAGGTTCCACAACGCGACATCGAGCGCGTTTACCGGCGCTGGTTTATACCCGAAGACCCTCTGCCAAGGTGGGTCGTCCCCGCCGCGGCGGCCGCGGTCACGCTCATCCTGCTCGGCGGGCTCGGGGTGCATTCGGCGGCGCTGAGGCGAACCATTAAGGTCAAGACCGCGGCACTACAGGCGACAGTGCAGAAACTGGAAGCGGCGAATGCGCGACTTGATCGGTTGGCGCGTACCGACCCCTTGACGGGCCTGCCTAACCGCTTGGCCTTCTTTCAGGCCGCGCCCCGGGAAATCGAACGTGCCAGCCGCTATGAGCGACCGTTGTCGCTGGCGATCCTCGATCTGGATCATTTCAAAGCCGTCAACGATCGATACGGTCACGATGCCGGCGATGCAGCGCTAAAGCACTTGGCGAAAACCGTGACTGGCAGACTCCGCCCGAGCGATGTCTTCGCTCGAATCGGCGGTGAGGAGTTTGCCATGCTGCTCCCGGAGACCGAGCCGCAAGAGGCGAAGCGGCTGCTGGAGCGCATTCTCCAGATGCTTGAGGTGATCCCCGTTCAACATGAAGAGCACCAAATTGAGCTGAGTTTCAGTGCGGGCGTCACGGGCTACAGCGATGGCGCAACCGTGAATGATTTAATCAAGCATGCTGACATCGCCCTGTATGAGGGGAAAGAGCATGGACGCGCGAGTGTTCTTCTGAACTTGCCCAATTCACCAACGAAGCAGCAAGAAAGAGGCGGCAAGACCACGGTTTCTGATTGATACCCTTATGGAAGGGTGAGGACGCCTTGGCCGACGGGGAAAACGGGGACAGATCTATTTTCGTGATGTACAAGAAACCAACCGGGTTCGAGCAGTTCGTCATCCTGGCGAAAGCCAGTATCCAGGAAGTAGGCAAACATCAGCTCATCGGCTGGACGCCTTGGCATAAGCTGTGTTCGCGCCCTGGCAAAACCCTGGATTACGGCCTGCGCCGGTATGACACACGCTGCGAGACCTTCAGCTACGATGGTGCGTTGGATGTGAGGTTTGTGGGGATTCCTCGGGTTCTGACACCGATATCGCGCCGTGAGTGCTAAGCTTGTTCGTGGAGTCGGAGCATTCAGTCGATTCGGCAATGCCACTTAACCTCTGCATGCACACCGAACCATGAGCACCATAGATCTCTTGCGCCACGGTGAGCCAGAGGGAGGCGTACGTTACCGAGGCGACGGCGTAGACGACCGTTTGAGCGAGCGGGGCTGGGCACAGATGTGGGCGGCGGTAGGGGAGTTCTCCGACTGGACCCATGTGATCAGCTCGCCGTTGCAGCGCTGTCGCAATTTCGCCGAGGCCGTAGCGGAACGTTACGATCTACCGCTGGCGGTGGACGCACGCTTTCGGGAGATGGGCTTCGGCGCCTGGGAGGGACGCCGCCATGAGGAGGTGCGGGACGCCGACCCGGAGGCCTACTATGCGTTCTTTCGCGACGCGGTTACGCATTGCCCGCCGGGCTCGGAGCCCCTCGAGACGTTTTACGCGCGGGTCCGCTCCGGCATCCTGGCGGTATTCGACGAACACCCCGAGGGTCATATCCTGTTGGTCTGCCACCTGGGGGTGATGCGGGCGGCAACCGCCCTGGCCCTGGAGCTGCCCTTGTCAGCCCTCTACCGCATGCACGCCCCCTACGCCGGCCGGCTGCGCATGCGCCGCACTGCGCGCGGCATCGAGCTGTGGTTCGGCCACTGAGCAAAATGGGGCCAAGACCGGGGTTAGAACACACTAAGCGCCAATATTTGAGAAATCTGTGTTCTGGTATCTGACCCCCGTCTTTGCGAGCACGCGCTAGCAGCGCACACCCCTGTCCGGCTGGCCTGACCCAGGAACTTCTCGCGCGCCGGGGGTCATACTCGATAATGCACTGCGTAGTGAGTCGCGAGCGCCCGAGAGGTAGCTGCTGTTGGCGATGCCGGCGGAGCGGCGACGCGGTTTCCCCGCAAACCGTACTGTCTTTGTCGCATGGCGAGGGTTGTCGTGAAACCGATGATGTTCTTTGATGGGGGTTGTCCGTTGTGCCGTCGCGAGGTCGAGCACTATCGTCGCCTCGACAGGGCGGGCGCGGTCGAGTGGATCGACATTGCTGCGGATCCGGCCCGGCTGGCGCCGCTGGGCGTTGCACCGGCTGCCGCGTTTCGTCATCTGCACGTCGTGGATAAGCGGGGTGAACTTCAGGTTGGTGCCTGGGCGTTTGCGGCGATCTGGGACGTACTGCCGTATTACCGCTGGCTCGGGCGCGCGGTGCGCGTGCCGGGCATGTTGCCGGTGCTCGACAGGATGTATCGACGCTTCGCAGACTGGCGTCTGCGCCGGCGTTGTCGCGACAGCGACTGCCCGCTGGGGTGAGTCAGAAACGGTGGGGATAGACCACGGCTGCTCCTGGCAGCGCGCCGTGACCGGAAGGCACAGCAACGAGAACGATATTTGGGAAGCGGCCACGAGCATCTTCGCGCCAATGATGGATACTGCCTTGAGTGTGCCACCGTTTGTCAGCGGCGACGAGCCGATCCGAGTAGAAGGGGGCGCGGCAGCACGCGACAATTATTCGCATGACTGTGTATCGCTGGCCACTGGCGTTTGTCATGCTCGACAATCATCATTGATGCCTTTGCTCGGATCGTTTTGTTACGGTCCCTATGAGTCATGACACTAGACTATTCTATCGGTCACGGGTTTCTGGCATGAAATTGTTGATTTACTCGTTCGCTGCGCTGTTCGTTGTATTGGGTGTAGCGCTTGTCGCTTTTTCGGTTGCCTCACGCAAACAGCCTGAACTGGGGTTAAGTGATGGACAGCTGCAACCCTGCCCGGCTACACCAAATTGTGTCTGCAGCGAATATCAGATGGGCGCTGCCTATATTGAGCCGTTGAGCTATACCTCGTCCGCGGAGGATGCGTGGAACCGACTCAAACGGGTGATCTCCGCAACCGGCGGAGTAGTGGTTGCTGAGGAGGCAGACTATCTGCGCGCCGTGTATAAGACCCCATTGTTAAGGTTCGTTGATGATGTGGAGTTCCGACAGGACCGAGATGAACAGGTGATACATGTCCGCTCGGCATCTCGGGTTGGCCAATCTGATCTGGGCGCAAACCGCAAGCGGGTGACGAAAATCAGGGCCGAGTTTACAAAATAGGCAACAGACCACGGTTCGAGGTTTCAAAACCAGGTCAAGTCGATGCTGACATAAACGCGCCGCTCAGCGCCCGGTTCATAGTAGCGCCCATTTCTGGCGTTTATGCGCAGGTTGTCCAGGTAGTCTGCGTTGAACAGGTTGTCGACACCGATGACCAGCTGGGTGCTATAGCGGCTGCTCGCGAGTGTCCGGCCCAGACGCAGGTCGGCGACGGTCTGCGCTGCGACCTCGACGCTGTTGGCGTCATCGGCGTAGCGCTCGCCAATGTAGTGCGCGGACAGGCCGGCAAAGTAGCCCTGCGGGAACTGGTATCTGGCATCCATGAATGCGGTCCAGTCGGGCAGGCCCGGCAGTGCGTTGTTGCTCTCGTCATCAAAACGCGCATCCATGTAGGTCAAGGCACCTGAAACTGTCAGACGTGGCAGGGCGGCTGGCCACCACCGTCCACCGACTTCGATGCCATCGCGACGGGTACGATCGGCATTGCGGTAGAAGGTGCGCTCATCATCCGGCGCGGCGCCCGGATCATCGTCAACGATAATCTCGTCCTCCACGCGTACCGTAAACAGGCTGGCCTCGAGTTGAACACTGCGGAGCTGACCACGGAGGCCAAGCTCGAAGCTTTGACTGGTCTGGGGTTCCAGGCCGGGGCGAAAGCCGCTGCCTGCGGGGTTGGCGAACTCGGTGAAGGTGGGGGCCTCGAAGCTGGTGGCGTACTGGGCGAAGGCGTTCCAGCGGTTATCCAGCCTGTGGCTGTAGCCCAGGCTGTAGTGCGTCTCGTCATAGACCCGTTCGCCGGAGTTGTCGATGCCGCCGGCCTGCAGGTTATCGTCGATGGCCATGCGCAGGTGGTCGTGGCGCACACCGATAACCCAGCGCCCTTGTTTGTTGGCGACCGGCCCGGCCAGTTGTAGTCCCAGCCCGGCATTGCTCGCGCTCTCGCGTTGATCCAATGCCAGGTCATCGCTGATACCGCTGCGACAAATAAACGGTTCGAGCTCGGTATTGCGACAGTAGCGTTGCCGGTCATCCTGCTGATCTTCTAGGCTGAGCTGCGCGTGCAGGAGGAGATCGCCCACCGGGCGCTGGTAGTAGAGCGCGCCGCCGATGATCTGGCGGTCATAGCCGATCAGGCTGTCACCGGAAAAGGGCAGCTGCTGCTCAAAGTCCCGTCCGATCAACCAGCCTTGCGCGCTCAGGAGATGCTGGTCACCGTCGAAGCGCTGCACGATGCCCAGCGAGGCAATGTTCTGATAAACCTCTTGCCCGGCATTCATGGCGCTGGCGAGCGGGGCTGCCTGGGAGGGATCGCTGCGCAGCTCCTCCTCGGTCAGCGCGCCGGGATCTTCGGCCAGGGGATTGTCGAGGTGGTTGAGGATGAGGAACCAGTCGCGACTACCCTGTTGGTTATCGAGCCAGAGGCCCACATTGCGTCGGTCCACTGCGCTTTGCTCGCGATAGCCCTCCTGGTCGAGCTGGGTGAGGGCGCCGCGCAACGCGTATTCATTGTCGCGTTGGCTGAAGGCACCGTGGATGCGGCGCAGGCCGTAGCCGCCCAGCTGTGTCTCAGCTCGGACGAGTGGGGTGGCACGGGGTGAATAGCTGCGGTAATCGAGCAGGCCGCCGCTGCCATTGCCATGCAGGACAGCGTTGGCGCCGCGCAGCACTTCGATGGTGTGGATGGAGCTGGGATCGATGGCATCGATTTGCGCCTGGCCATCCACCGTGGTCAGGGGAATGCCATCGAGGCGTACCCGCACGCCGCGGATGCCAAAGGGCGCGCGGGCACCAAAGCCCCGGATCGAGACGCGCGGATTCTGGGCAAAGTTATTGCGGTTTTGCACCAGCACGCCCGGCGCCAGGTTCAATGCATCGGTGGGTTGCAGGGGGGCACGGCCATCGCCGATATCCTGAGCGTCAATCAGCGTGACCCCGCTCGGCGCGTCCTGCCAGCGGGTTTCAATCAAAGGTGCGGTGATATTGATGACCAACGGGGCCTGTTCGTCAGGCGCTTGCGCGGTGGTCAATCCGGAACCCAGCGCCGTGGCGCAGAAGAATAGTATTGAACGCAGCCGGGGCATCGCGTGGCCAGGGTGTATGCTTGCCGTGCAGAGTTTCTCCCGCCTGTCGATCGATCAGTCCGCAGGTTTGATGACAAAGATCTTGCCGCTGTCGGTGGAACAATACAGCCAGCCTTGGGGACTTTGGGCCAGGGCGCGAATGCGTTCATCGAGCTCTGTCAGCAGGCGTTCTTCACCGATGGCTGTGCCATCCTCACTCAGTGTGACACGGTTGAGGTGGCGCAGCTTGAGGGCACCGGCAAACAGGTTGCCGCGCCAGGCGGGGAAGCTGTCACCGGCATAAAGCAGCAAGCTCCCCGGGGCAATGGAGGGGGTGTATTGCTTGACGGGTTGCTCCATGCCCTCGCGATGCGTGCCTTCACCGACGGCTATTGGGCCCCAATATTCCTCGCCGTAGGAAATCACCGGCCAGCCGTAGTTGCGGCCCGGCAGGACCAGGTTGATCTCATCGCCGCCGCGGGGGCCGTGTTCGATCAACCACAGGCGCTGGTGTTGGGTGTCGTAGGCCATGCCCTGCGGATTGCGATGACCGTAGCTCCAGATCTCGGGCAGCGCGTCCCGGCGCTGGCTGAAGGGGTTGTCTTGCGGGACGCGGCCATCCCGGAACAAGCGCATCACGCTGCCGGCATGATTGGTGAGCGCCTGGGCTGTGGACCGCTCGCCGCGGTCACCCACACCAAAGTAGATATAACCTTTTTGATCGAAGGCAATACGACTGCCGAAGTGATAGCCGGTGTCGGTCGCCGATTGGGTTTCGAGCAGATCCTGCCATTGGGTCAGTGTGTTGGCTTCCAACTTTGCCCGCGCCAGGACGGTGACCCCCTCGCCACCTTTGTCGCGCACGAACGTGAAGTAGATCCAGTCACCGGCTTCAAAATCGGGCGGCACGGCCACATCCAGCAGTCCGCCCTGGCCGTCGACCCGTACCGCGGGTGCGCCTTGCACTGGCGTCAGGGTCTTACTCTGCGTATCCAGCAGCCTGACGTTTCCTTCCCGTTCGGTGATCAGCAGCTGGGTAGCGGAGATGAACGCCAGCCCCCAGGGAATGCCCAGGCCGTCGACGACTTGCTCAAGTGCGAACGTGACTTTTTCGCTTTGTATCACCTGGGGCGACGCCGCAAAGCCCGGTAGCGGAAGTAATGCCAGCAAGCACAGCAATGGGGGCAAGCGTGTCATGGGGTAATCCTGTTCAGGGCGTTATGGGTTCTGACGGATGCTGAGTTGAGAAGTTTCCAAGAAGACGGCACAAAGGGGGAAGATGCACGAGGGGAATTGTTTCTGTTTCCGCGGCAATTGGTCTGTGATCCTGATCTCCCCGGCGCTCATAATGTGGCGCGGGAACGTGTTCGGGTCGGTGCGAAAACCGGGGTCAGGGCACGGCAAGCGCTAGGATCCTGTGAAATCTGCGCTTCGATCCCACCTGGCCTGGGGAGGGGGGCTCGTGAAACCATCCCCAAGGCAAGAGGGGATGGCCGGATGAGCATTGGATTCCCCACTCCCGTTTGACGATGTCGCTAAAAGCTGTAGCCCGCCGACAGTACCGCATAGTTGAACCAGGCGAAGTTATACACGTCGTCGTTGTCTGCACCACCCTCCAACACACGGTAGCCTCCGCCGACGTACCAATTCGGGCCGAAGTCGTAGTACACCTTTAACCCCAAGTCCAGCGCGCGGCCCTGGGGGCCGACGAGACCATCGAAATCGAAGATGAACCGCCAGTTGGGCGCAAAGCGCAGATCGCCATAGAGATTCAGCAGCGGTACGAAGCCCACGTTGGAGTCGCTGGCGGAGGCGCCGTCCTGACGCAGGGCGATCTCGGCGTCGCGTACGTTGGCGGTGGCGCCGATCCACCAGCGCCAGCGCGGGTCGTCGAAGAACAAGTAGCGGTAGGTGGCGCGGTACGAGTTGAAGCGATAGGTGGCTTTGGTCGACTGCCCGGCGGTGAATGTGGTGTCGACGAAGAACACGTCCTCGTCCAGCATGCCGTCTTCGGTGTATTCCAGCGGCGCCACCAGCAGGCGGACCTGATGGCGCGGCGCGACGTCGTAGAACAACTCGATGCGATAGGCGCCAAAGGGGCCGTCGCCGACCAGGTCGTGCAGTGAGAAGCGCGTGCCCGTGTCACCGGGGATCTGTACGTCGTTTTTGTTCTGCCAGACTGCACCGGCGTCCACACCGATGTTCCAGCGGTTGTCGTTGGCGTAGGTGGCGCTTGCGAAGCCGCTCACCGCGGCTGCGAGCGCCAGCGTGAATGCTCGAGCAAGACTGTCCGCGAATGTAATCTGTGGCATGGGCGCTGTACCGGTCTGACAAGGGGAAGCGTCATTCTCGCAGACTGAGAATGAATTCACAAAAGCGGACCGAGTGCATAAATGGGGGACAGATTTATTTTGCGAGGGCACGATGGTAGGGTGAGGGCGGTGACACGGATCCGTCACCGGATATTGGCCAACCACAAGGAGGTGGAGTATGCCAAGGACTGCTCGTATCGTATTGCCGAATACCCCTCATCATGTTGTTCAGCGCGGGCACAACCGCGCCAGCGTCTTTGCCCAGGCGCGCGATTTTCGCTACTACCTAGCCAACCTCCAGGAATGGAAGACGGCGCTGGGTTGTCGGGTGTACGCCTATTGCCTGATGACCAACCACGTTCATCTCATCGTCGATCCCGGCGACAACGCGGACAACCTGGCGCTGCTGATGAAGCGGTTGGCGGCACGCCAGACACGATTCGTCAATGCGGCGGAGGGGCGCAGCGGTACCCTGTGGGAGGGGCGCTACAAGTCGAGCGCTATCGAGACTGATCGCTATCTGTTGGCCTGCTGCCGTTATGTCGAGCTCAATCCGGTGCGCGCCCGGATGGTTGGCGCCGCGGAACACTATCCGTGGTCAAGCTATCGTCACAAGGTTGGCCTGGCTGAGAGCGCCGTGGTCGATTTGGACCCCTGCTTTCTCGGCCTGGCGGATGAGGCCGGCCAGCGCGTGGCGCGCTATCGACGTTGGGTTGAGGCGGCAATTCCGGAAGGGGAGTGGCGGTTGATTCGCGACGCGGTGCAGCGCGGTCAGCTCACCGGGAGCCAGCGCTTTGCGCAACAGGTGCAGCAGCGCCTTGGCCGGCGCGTTGTGCGCCGGGGCAGGGGACGGCCGAAAGCGACGGAAAACGACTCCGAAAATAAATCTGTCCCCGTTTAGTAGGCTAGCAATTGCGACAGATCTGCATCATGTGCTCTTGGAGCTTGAGCGTGTCGGCGGCGAAGGAACGAATGCCTTCGGCGAGTTTTTCGGTCGCCATGGCGTCGTCATTCAACAGCCAGCGAAACGTACTTTGATCCATATCCATCTTGTCCGCGCCAGCCTCGTTGGCATCCTCCGGACTCAGCTTGCGCAACACTGGGCCGTCGTCTTGCTGCAACGCCTCCATCAGTTTGGGGGCAATGGTGAGATAGTCACAGCCGGCCAGTTCGAGGATTTGGTCGGTGTTGCGAAAACTCGCACCCATGACAACCGTGTCGTAGTCGTGCTTCTTGTAGTAGTAGTAGATTCGAGTGACCGATCTCACGCCAGGATCTTCGTGCGGCGGATAACCGTCGACACCTTCTGCCTTCTTGTACCAATCGAGAATGCGACCCACAAAGGGCGAGATGAGGGTGACGCCCGCGTCGGCACACGCGACAGCCTGCGCCATGCCGAACAACAGCGTCAGGTTGCAGTGGATACCTTGGCGTTCCAGCGCCTCGGCGGCGCGTATGCCTTCCCAGGTGGAAGCGATCTTGATCAGTATCCGGGACGGATCCGCGCCGGCGCTTTGATATAGCTCGATGAGATTGTTGGCGTGGCGAATTGTGCCCTCGGTATCGAAGGACAGGCGCGCGTCGACTTCTGTGGAAACACGGCCGGGGACGAGATTGAGGATCTCCACGCCGAAACTCACAGCCAGTTTGTCCAGGGCGTCTCGTGTCTGTTCGGTAAGGTCGTCGGAGCGCGATTTTCCGTAGCGCACCGCGGCGCTCACCAGATCGTGATACTGCGGCTGTTGTGCTGCCTTGAGCAGCAAAGAAGGATTGGTCGTGGCGTCGGTAGGCCGATACGCCTCAATCGACTCAATGTCGCCGGTGTCGGCCACGATGGTCGTCATTTCCCTGAGTTTTTCCAGCCTATTCATGCCCATCCTCCTGTCATTGCTGATAATGCGGACAACTGTATTGTGCGGAAGTTTCCGAAAAGTCCGCGACAGACCACGGTTTCTAATTGATACACTCATGGAAGCGTGACCACGCATAGGAGAAGCAGAGCCATGATGCCTGGACGCGCCCGCCTCTCGACGCCGGGGATACGCTGGCACGTCATACAACGTGGCAACAACCGCAGCGCCTGCTTCTGTGCGGAGCGGGACTACCGTCGTTACCCGGGGGCGCTCACGGGGCGGGCAACGGGGCGTAGGGCACGAAAACCGTAGTCTGTCCCCGGTGTTCCCGGATTCTTTGAATCTTGAAAGGTAGCTATGATGAGAGAGTTTCTTTGTGCTGTATTTGTACTCACAGCTATGTTCGTTGGAGGTGTCGATGTCATGGCGATCGAAGAGGCGAAGTACACCGTGGTGACAAAAGAGGATAATTTTGAGATCCGTGACTATGCGCCACATGTCGTCGCTGAAACCGTTGTTGAAGGCGATCTTGAAGGTGCCGGCAATGAAGCGTTCAGCAGCCTCTTTCAGTACATCGCCGGGAACAATCAACGCCAAGACAAGGTGGCGATGACAGCGCCTGTCTCCCAGGAACCAGGCGGGCAGAAGATCGACATGACGACACCTGTTGGGCAACAACGTCTTGAGGAAAAATGGGTGGTCAGTTTCATGATGCCTGCTTCCTATACGCTGGAAACGCTTCCCAAACCGTTGGACCCAAAAGTCACGTTGCGCCAGGTGCCGGCGAGGAGGCTGGCAGCAGTGCGCTACTCGGGTTTCTGGAGCGAGGAAGGCTATTTGCGTCACAAGGCGGCGTTGGAGTCATGGATTGAGAAAAAGGGGCTAAAGGCTGTCGGTGAGCCGATTTGGGCACGCTACAACTCACCTTTTAGTCTCTGGTTCTTGAGGCGCAATGAAGTGTTGATTCCGATCGAGCGTGTTGCCGGTGCTGAGGCAGCGCAATGAGCGGGGCACTGACCGCGCGAAAAACCAGGTCAGATGCCCTCTTGAGTGTCAAGCCTGACTGGCGGCGTCATTGGCGTCAAACGGCCGGCCGGATTTGAGAACGCCATAGATGAGATGCACGAGCTTGCGCATGGCGGCGCCAACGATGGCCATCTGGATTCTGCCCAGCGCGCTCAGGCGACGCTCCATGATAGTCGATGTGCTCGTGCAGGGCAGCGACCGCCACCTCGGCAGCGACGTCCAGGCGATCGAACTCTTGTTGGCGCATCTCCAGCAGGGCCTCTAGACGGCGCACGCGGTCACGCAACTGGCGTATTTGCAGCGGATCGGGCGCAAGGCGGCACAGAACTAGAAACCGGGTCAGAGAGCAATTGATTCCAAATTTGGCCAGCATTGCTCCCTGAGCCCGATTTCGATACGAAACCCACTGAACTTGGGCACTTCGGCTCCCGTGCCGGGTCGTCAGTGGCTCGCCTGCGCCGGTTAGGCGGCAGCCATGGTTTGCCGCGCCTGCATCTGCAGTTGTTGAGTCAGACCGGGCGGCAGTTGCAGTGCCGCAGCCAGTTGTTGGAGATGCGCCTGTTCCGCGGGGTGATCGGGGTCTATGACCAGACAAGTCGCTAAATACAGCTCGGACTTTTGCTCCACAGTCTGTGCGCCGCCGGTGAGCTCTTCGATTGTGATCGACCTACCCAACAGATCAAAAATCAGCCCGCGCATCTCTGCGGGCAGATCCATTTGTTCGATGGCCCCATGAATGCGTTGCTGCTCGGCATTATCGATGTGACCATCGGCTTTGGCAGCAGCGATCATGGCTTTGATCAACGTCAGCTGGAAATCGCCGGACAACACCTCGGCCGAAGTAAAATCACTCTCGCTAAGTCCAGGCTGAGCCTGATTGGCTTGTTGCCAGTTCTTGAACGCTTTATAGGCCAGCCCGCCGAGCAGCGCCGCACCGCCCATCGTTGCCGCGGTACCGGCGAATTTTCTCGCCGATTTGTTGCTCATCAAAAGCGCCATGATGCCACCGGCCGCCGCGCCGCCGGCCAAACCGCCGGGTAGGCTACCGGCGACCTTGCTCCATGTGCTGGTCACGCCTTGCGCGCGCTGTGCTGGCAAAGCGCTGGTGTCCGATCCGATAAACTGGCTCAGGAGATTCTGTAGATTCATTGCAATCACTCCTCTGTGCAAAGGCACTTGACGATGCTTAGTCGGGTGTTCATTCCTGCCCGTTCATGAAGCCAAGCAAGTGCAGCAAACTGGTAAACAGATTGAAGATGGCGACATACAGCGTGACCGTGGCCATGATGTAGTTGGTCTCACCACCATGGATGATGTTGCTGGTTTCATAAAGGATGAGCCCCGCCATCAGCAGCACGAACATCGCAGAGACGGCCAGGGACAGGCCAGGCATCTCGAAAAAGACAGCGCCCAGAGCGGCGAGAAAACCGACCAAGATGCCCACCATCAGAAAGCTACCCATGAAACTGAAGTCTCTGCGGCTCATCAGGGCGTAGCCGGAGAGGCCCAGAAACATCGTGCCGGTGAGTCCGAAGGCCGTCATCACAATCTGGCTACCGTTGGCCAGACTCAGGTAGCTGCTCAAGATGGGACCCAGCGTGTATCCCATGAAGCCCGTCAGCGCAAACACAAACACCAGCCCCAGGCTGCTGTTGCGGAACTTGGCTGTGGCGAACAACAGCCCAAAGTAACCGACTAGTGTCAGCAGGATGCCGGGGTGGGGGAGGTTCAGCGCCATCGACACGCCCGCCGTCACGGCGCTGAACAACAACGTCATGGACAACAGGGTATAGGTGTTGCGAATAACCCGGTTGGTGGCGAGTACCCGGGTTCGTGGCGCAGTGACTGGGTTTGTCATGCTGGTATTCATGTGAGTGTCTCCTTCAGCGAGAAATCAATACGAGGCCTCTGCTCGTTGTGCCGTGGCGACAGCGGCTTGGCGGTGCGGCACGAACAGTTTGCGGTGGCCATTGAACGACCGAGCCAAGCGGCGCGTGACGGTGCGTCTGACCCGGTCGGTGGCACGATCGATGGCGACATGCGGGTCCGATTCGGTATCTTCGATAACGATATCTCTGAGTCGTGGCACCTTGACCTGGATCTGGCAGCGTTTGTCGACGCCGCCGGATGTGCCGTTGACATCGGCCAGGCGCACCACGATGCGCTGGATTTGCTCGTAGCGACTGCTCAGGGCGAAACTGATGCGCCGTTCGATATAGGCGCGCAATGCCTCGGTGAGCTGAAAATCTTGGGCCTGGATTTCGAGTTGCATGACGATTCTCCTGCTTGGCATTCCCGTTCAACTGGCGGCTAGAATAAGGCTGTTCAGAACCGAGAAATAGTCGAATATAATTTGACGAATATTCGAAAAACACGAAGGATTAAAATCGATGCTCAACTACAAGCACCTGCGCTATTTCTGGGCGGTGGCGAAGCAGGGTGGGATTGCCCGTGCCAGTGAACGCCTGCATTTGACGCCTCAGACCATCAGCGGCCAAATCGGTATGCTCGAGGAACACCTCGGTGAGGCGCTGTTCAACAAGGTGGGCCGCAATCTTGAACTGACGGAAACGGGTCGCCTGGTGCTCAGCTATGCCGATGAGATCTTTGCGTTGGGCGGTGAGTTGGAAGAAGCCGTTCGGAATTTGCCTCTCGCACGGCCGGTAGTGTTCAGAGTCGGCATCGCCGACGTGGTGCCGAAATCCATCGCATCCCGATTGTTGGCTCCCGCACTAGCCCTTCCCGATCCGCTACGCATTGTCTGCAAGGAGAATAGCCTCGACAGCATTCTCGCCGAACTGGCCGTTCATCGGATCGATCTGGTGATTGCCGACAGTCCTATTCCCTCGGGCCTCAATGTGCGTGGCTACAATCATCCCCTCGGTGACTCAGGGATCAGCTTTCTGGCTGTCGCCAAGTTGGCCAAATCCCTGCGCAAGAATTTTCCACACAGCCTGAACGGTGCGCCGCTATTGATTCCCAGTGAGATCAATGTAGTGCAAGCCAGATTGTTGAAGTGGCTGGAAGGCTTGCATATTCATCCGCGTATCGTTGGTGAATTCGATGACAGCGCGTTGATGAAAGCGTTCGGCCAGACTGGCGCAGGGGTATTCACTGCGCCGTCCGCAATCGCCACGGAAGTCGCGAAGCAGTATGGGGTTACCATCGTTGGCCAGACGGAAGAAGTGCGTGAGCAGTTTTTCGCCATCTCGGTTGAACGCAGGATCTCGCATCCGGCTGTGGTGGCGATCACCGAGACCGCGCGCGAATGGCTGAAATGACTCAGGTACTGATCGGACCGCTGAGCCAAAACTGGATTGATTCTGTGGGCCTAACGAGTGGGGCATTTATCGATAACCGCAATAGCAGGGGATAGACGAGGGTTCCTAGAATTGCTGTTCGACCCCGATTGGTGCCGAGTAACCAGAGAAAAGCCCGGGTCAGAGACCAAAAGTTTCTAACGTTTGCCGGCATTGCTCTGCCCCCGATTTTCCGTAGGGCATCACGGAGAATATCTTCCCGTGTTTTTGCGGTCGTGTCGAAACTTTGGCCATGGGGAGTTGGCAAGGCCCTGACTCTGGGTTCTGATCGCCATGAGCTTGCCGGCCCATTGAATGTCCGGCGTATTGTGATGGCCGCCGATGTACAGCGTACCGTTGGACATGATGACCGGCGAGGACCAATTGATGCCGTTGTATGTGTCCTCTTTCCACAAGAGTGTGCCGTCGGGGTCCAGCGCGTAGACGTAATTGTTCTCGGCGGCGAAATAGACTGTGCCGTCGATCCCAATGGCCGGTGATGTGTAGGAGTCCTGCGCCACCGGGATCCCCTCTTTTGGCTCAATCTCAAAAATCCACTTGGCCGAACCGTCATCCGGGTCAAGTGCCAGGCAATAGGCCGGTTGTTTGCCCTCATCCCAATACGCCATCGTCGTCACATAGATCGTTCCATCCGCTGCAATAGCCGGTGAGGCGCGCACTAGTCGTGTGCCGGGAACGGTGTAGCGCCACTTCTGCGTCCCGTCGGGGTTAACAGCGTAGACGTAACCTTCGTGACCTTGATTGTTCGGATTCCCCTCAGCGCCGAAGTAAATGGAGCCGTCGCCGGCGATGGCGGGTGAGGAAAAGGATTTTTCGTTTTCGTAGAGAAGCTGGTACTGCCACTTCGGGGTGCCATCAGGATTGATCGCATGAAGCATGTCGTTGGACACAATATAGATTGTGCCATCAGCGCCGACTACGGCGGAGACAGCGCAGACGTTACCGTGGCGTAGCGGATCGGATTGCCACTGTTCTTGCCCATCAGCGGGATCCAACGCGTACAGTGTGAGACCTGCGCAGACATAGAGCGTGCCGTCAGTACCGATGGCCGGGGTTTTCTGCCCCACATGCCACGGGGCATCGCTTTCGTAGCGGTTGTTTTTCCACTTCAGAACGCCTTCCGGAGTGAGGGCATAGACCACGTTGCGGTGGTCCATGAGATAGATCGTTCCATCGGCGGCGATGGCGGGTGAGGCACCGTTGTTGTCGGCGGTCCAGATGTTGTCATCATCGCTGTTGTTGTCGAGATCGAATTTCCATTTGAGGGCGCCTTGCGGCGACACCGCATAGAGACTGCCGTAGCTCGAATGGATCAAGATGCCCGTTGCAAAGTAGATCGTCCCGTCTTCGCCAACGGCTGGCGCGGAGTAGTACACCGGTTTATCGACAAAGAAGGACCAGATGATGCGGTTCACATCAACGTATAAATATGTCGAACCGCGTTCACCATCGTTATCAGTTACCGTCAGCGTGACTTGATAAGTATCAGTAGCCGGAAATTCATGGCTGATTGAAGCGCCGCTGCCGCTGGCACCGTCACCGAAATCCCACCCGTAGGACACGATCGAGCCGTCAGGGTCGTAGGAAGAGGTGGCATCGAAGTCCATCACCAATGCCGTGCCTTCGGTTTGATTCACGGTAAAGCTGGGTATGGGCAGTTGATTTGGGCCGTTATCGCCGCCGTCCTCATCTCCGCCACCGCCACCACCGCTGCCAAGCGTGGTGAGCATGCCGGACAGCGCGAGGAACATGAGGGCAGTCAGCTGGATAGCAGGGCGAAGCCGGGTGGTGCGCTTCGTCATGGCGGTGCACTCCACGTTAGCAACGGGCCATGCAGTAAGCGTAGTTCGAGGACAAGAATGGGGTCGGGGAGCAGCTTCTTCTAATACTGGCGATATTTGTTCTCTGACCCTATTTGTTGCAACAGGTGCGACAGCGCATTGTGCGCCGGGGCGGAGGGTGGCCGACAGCGAAGAAAACTAGAGCTGTCCCCGTATCGACACGCTTTTGCGCCTACGAGTCTCATGCAAAGAAGGGAATCGCTACTTAATCATTGAGTTACCGCGCCTTGCTCACATCGCGTTGCGATAAATCCGAGTCGTACGGTCACTAATCATCCAGTATGGCCTTCTGCTCCGGCTTCAAGCATTATACGGGGAGTCCTGGGGGAGAAGAGTTGTGAGAGCCAGCCGCGCCCCTCGAGTAAGCAGGCCCTGCGAATTGGCAAGACCGGTTTTGCCGGGTAGTAACAAACTAATAACGAAGCCAATGTCGTTATTGTGCATCAGGAGGAGAAATCCATGAGTAGTTTCCCTGCGCTGCTTCAGCGCATAGCGCGCCGTTGTGACTGGAAAAAGGCCGCCGTCATCTCCGCGTTTCTGGTAAGTGGCGCTGTCCTTGCCGGAATGGATGGTGGTGACCACGACGAGGACGACGACGACGGACGCGGCGGCAAGTCGCTGCAGATTCTGTGGACGAACGATACGCATGGATTCTTCCTGCCGGTTTACCACGCCGAGTACAGCGAGATCGACAGCTATGCCGATACGGCAGCGACCGAAGGCAAGCTCGGTGGCTATGCGCAGATCGCCGGGTTGGTCAACAAGCTCAAGGAAGGACGGTGGCGCAATAAGACGCTGTTCGTCGACGCCGGCGATACCTTCGATGGATCGCCAGTTGCGCAGCTGACGCGCGGAGCGGCTGTGGTGCCGGTGCTCAACGCGATGGGATACGATGCCTGGACACCCGGCAACCGTGACTTCGCCTGGTCCAACGGCAATTTTGCTGAGGTCTCGAGCCAGCTCACGATCCCCACGGTTTGCGCGAATCTGCTGGATGCGAACAACAACTTCCCCTTCCCGCGCTACATCACGAAGCAAGTCGGTGGCATGAAGATCGCGATGATCGGACTCACCAGCCTGGCCGGCATCAGCTCGGCGGGTGGTCCGGTGGAATACACCGTGCTCGGCGGTAACGTTCCAGGGCCGGAGCTCGAGGACAGTATCTCGCAGCTGGCGGCAGAGATCCGGGCGACAGAAGCGCCGGATCTTGTCGTTGTGCTTTCGCACCTGGGCTTCTATCAGGATCAGAAATTCGCCTCGCGCACGACGGGCATCGATGTCTTCATCGGCGCGCACACCCATCACAACGTGAAGAAGGCGCCCGTCGTGGCGAACCTGGATGGCAGCCGCGATGTGATCGTGGTGCAGGCCGGTTCGCACGGCAAGTACCTTGGCCGGCTGGAGCTGCGCGTGCGGCAGGGCAAGGTCGTCGATTTTGACAACGAGCTGATTCGGCTGTCGGAAAAGAATCTGAAGAAACGCCATGTGAAGCCGGACCCGGTGGTGCAGGCTCTGGCGGAGCTGGCTTACGAGCCGTTCAAGGACATGCTCGATGAGGTGATCGGCTATACGACCACTGTGCTGGAGCGTCGCGGCGATACGCAGAGCACCATGACCAATTTCCTGACCGATGCCATCGCCGAGCGCTATGACGTCGACGGTTCCCGGTTCCCGGGCATCCGCTACGGGGCGTCCAATATCCCGGGACCCATCACGGTGGGTGATGTCTGGAATATCGTCTCGCCCAATTTCGGCAATAACCGGATGTTCACCTACATGCTGACCGGCGCCATGATCCAGGGTTCGATCCGGAATGGTCTCAACGCCGAATATGGTGAGGATCCCTACAACTGGGCCGGCGGCGATGTGTTCCGCTACAACAATCGCGTCAAGTACACGTTCAATGCCGACGTGAGCAATCCCAAACACCTGGTCGATCTGTCGATTACCAAGGCGAATGGCGTGACGTACGAGCTGGTGAAAGATGGGGCACCCGTGCCCGCCAATATGACAGAGAATTTCACCTTCGCGGGGACCGCGCCGCTGCCGGGTGCGACGAATGTTTGCCCCAGTCCGGCCAATCCTGACTGCGAGCCGATCCAGGCCTCGGCGGTCGATGAAATCGTGGCCTATATCAAGAGCCGGCCCGATGCGACCATCTCGCCCGTGATCGACGATCGCACAGTGCAGCTCGATACGGCGCCGACCAACATTGCCGATATCGAGTAGTTGGGGGGTTTTTCCGCTTAAGGTTAAGTAAACAAGGTCCCCGGGCCGCAATGCCCGGGGATTTTTTTCGCGGTGTTGCCCATGCGCTTGTTTCGTGCCCGGCTGCTTGCCGGCATCTCCCTGCTAATCTGCACGGCCTTTTGCCTTCCGGCCGCCGCCCACGAACGGATTGGTACGTACAGCCATTCGATCGTGACAGTGAGCGGGGACAAGGTCTCCTATTACCTCAATCTGCCCCCGGCGGTCTGGTCGTTGCTGCGAAACTATGTGGGGGAGAGCACCGCAGAGCTGACCGACTTCTTCGCGTCGGAAATCACCGTTACCGCTTGGGACAGCGAATGTCCCCTCAAGGCCCTGACGCAGACGCCGCCGCTACTGTCTGGCAATCGGATCGTCGAGCTGGTTTTCCAGTGTCCGGTGGCGGTCACAGATCTGACGATCACGACAACGACCTTTCTGGATCTCGATGAGTCCCATACCCAATTTCTGCGCCTGGCGCCGCCCGACGATCCCGGCAAGGTCTTGCACGAAGCAGTCCTGAGCGTCTCCAACCAGGTATTCCATGTGGCGGACGTCAAGACAGGCGGGTCGGCAACGCTGGAGCGCGCTACCGCGTTCTTGAAGCTCGGTATCGAGCACCTGCTGACCGGCTACGACCACATCCTGTTCCTGCTCACTGTCATCATCGGCTTGACGTTCATCGAGTCGCTCAAGGCGGTGACCTCGTTCACCGTGGCGCATAGTGTCACCATGGCCCTGGCGTTCCTGGGGGCCATCTCCCTGCCGTCCAGCATTGTCGAGCCGCTCATCGCGATTACGGTGATCTTCGTGGCCATCGAGAACATCGTGCGCACGAATATTCGTCGACGCTGGATTTGGACGTTTATCTTCGGCCTGATCCATGGTCTTGGATTTGTTGGCGCGTTGAAGGTCATCACGGTCTCGCAGTCGGAGCTCGTCTTGTCGCTTGCTGCCTTCAATATCGGCATCGAGCTGGGCCAGTTGCTGGTCGTGGCGGTCGCCTTGCTCGTGTTGCGCTATCTCAATCGCTATGCCTGGTATCCCCTATTGGATCGTGGCTTCTCGGCCTGCGTGGCTTTGTTGGGCGTCATCTGGCTTGGCCAGCGGGTGTTGGAAACCTCCACATGAGCAACGGTCATTCCAGCAGCAGCGCGCGCCGTGCTCTTGGCACGTCAATGACGCAGGCGTTGCTGTGTTGTGCGCTATTGGCCCCGTTTAGCAGCCATGCGATGGACTTCGAGCAGATGAAGTCCCTGGCGGGGGCGTCACTGCTCGACCTGCGTGTCGACGCCCTGTTCGAGCAGTGCGGGTTGCCGGCTGCGATCATGGACACGAAAGCTGCCGCCCACGAGCGGCAGGCGCTCCACTGGGATCAGGCGCGCATGGAGTTGTCGCCCAAGAACTGGGAGATTCATTATTCCAGAACGGCGCCAGCCGCCGATTCGAGGGAAGCTTGGCGCAACCCGGCGCCTCCCAATGCCGCCTGTCTTGCGGAGTTGGCATCGCTTGTCCTCGATGCCAAGGGCGAGGCCGGGATCTTGTCCATGACAAAGCGGGATGACAACCAGGGCTACATCACGACGTACGCGATCCCGGATAACCTCTACCGCGCGCACCAGATCGTGGGCATTGCGGCAACATGGGCGCGCAGCAGGCCGGTTTCCGAGCTCGCAGAGGCGTTCGGTGCGCCAAGCGAGATCGTCGAGCGAGACGGCGACGCGAGCATCTACCGCTACTGGATCGTCATCAAGGATGGCCAAATGCCCCTGGGCCTCTATGCCGTGGACTTTGAAGTCAGCAACGCAAAAAAGACGTGCAGCCGCTATGCCGCTTACTCAAGCGGTGTCGAGTTTGTGCAAGAAAAACTCGACACCTTGGTCCGCGAATGGGAAAAGGTCTACGTGCTCGACTAGCGGCGCCGATTCACGGGCGTCTGCCGGCAAAACATAGCAATAGGGAACAGACCACGGTTTCTGATCGATCCACTCACGGAAGAGTGGAAACCGGGTGAGCAACAAGAGAACCGGTCGGAGGACGATTTCTTCGGAATCTTGACGATATTTGTTCTCTGACCTTATCTATTGCCTGCCGCTTTGTTGCGGATCGTTGGTATTTCCTCTGACTGCAAGGGTCAATACTTCACCGAACACCCATAGGGCCGGGTGGTGCTGTCTTTGATGGGCTGACCAGCGGCCAGTGCGTCGAGCGCCGCGCGCACGTAGTTCTTAGCGTTAGGAATATCGTCTTCGTCACTGCTCGGTGTGTCATCGATGCCGCCCATGTAAACGAGTTGACCGGCCTTATCGATGATGTACATATGCGGGGTGGTCTTGGCGCCATAGAGCAGACCAATTTCGCTGGTTTCATCCAGGATAACGGCAGTGGGGGCGGCGTTGCGGGATGCGGTCAGGTCATTGGCCTGGTTGGCGCTGACATGTCCCTGCTTGCCGGGCTTGGAGGAGATGATCGATAACCAGACAACGCCATCGGCCGTGGCGTCGCGCTGCAGCTTCTGCATGTTGCCACTGTTGTAGTGCTTCTTCACATAGGGGCACTCATGATTGGTCCATTCCAGTACCACGGTCTTGCCCTTGTATTGGCTCAACGTGATCGGGTTGCCGTTGGTGTCGCGACCGGTGAAGTCCGGTGCGGGTTGGCCGACATTCGCGCTGGCGTGGCTGGCCAGGCTCATTGCCGCCATCAGCGTCAGCGCCATGGCTTGGGAAAGTCCGATGAAGGATCGGGCAGGCATGGTCGGGCTCCTCTATCTGGTTGACGGGTCGCGGGGCGTTCCGATTTGTCGCAGGGCATCCGTCAAGATGCCTTCGGTCAGAATATTGGGTAACACCACGGCCTCTTGGCCGTTGCCTGGAAACAGCAAATACAGCGGCACACCACTGCGACCGTACTGTTTTAACATCTCCGTGATTGCTGGGTCTTTATTGGTCCAATCAGCTTTCATGTAGACCACGCCTTTAGCCCGAAGTTGCTCTTGCACCAGCGGGCGGCTGATGGCGACTGTTTCATTCACCAGGCAGGTAATGCACCAGGCGGCCGTGAAGTTCACCAGGACCGGCTGCCCGTCACGCTGAAGCGCGCTCAGTCGAACCGGATCAAAGACTTGCCATTCACCCTGGGTTGGCGTGGGTGTGCTCGCTATCGGCTGCAGTTGCACCACGGTGGTGATGAGTGTCGCGCCCAGCAGCAGCCCGACAGCCGCAGTATATATAGAGTGTCGTGTCGCACGCAGGGCCTGCCAGGCCCATAACAGGAAGCCGAGGATGACGACGGACATCAAGGCATACAGGAGGCTGGCTTGGTCGATCTGCTGGCTCAAGACCCACAGTAGCCAGGCGCAGGTGGCATAGAGGGGAAACGCCAGTACTTGCTTGGTCAGCTCCATCCAGGGGCCGGGCCTGGGTAAGCGGGCGGCCACGCCTGGCCAGAAACTGATCAACAGCCACGGCAGGGCCATGCCGCCGCCCAGGACGATGAAGATCGACAAGGCGGTGAGACTGGATTGACTCAAGGCATAACCGAGGGCGGTGCCCATGAACGGCGCCGTGCACGGGGTGGCGACAATCACGGCCAGCACACCGGTGAAGAAGGTGCCGGTTTTGCCCTGGCGGGTTGTCAGCTGCTGTCCCAGGCCCATCCAGTTCTCGCCGAATGACCATACCCCGGAGAACATCAGCCCCATCGCCAACAACAACCAGGTCAGGATCAGCACAAACGCGGGTGACTGGAGCTGGAACCCCCAGCCAATCGCCTCACCACTGGCACGCAACAGCAACAGAATCCCGGCCAGTACGGCAAAGCTGACGAGGACACCGGCTGTGAACAGCAGGCCATTTTGCCGGACCACCGCCGGCGCCTGGGCCGCCGTGTGCACGATCTGCAATGCTTTGAGTGACAGGATCGGAAACACACACGGCATGATGTTTAACAGCACTCCGCCGGTCAGGGCAAACAACAGAATCAGAGCCAACGATGGGGCGGTAGCTATCGCCGCGGCGGGGGCCGCCACGGTGAAGGCGCGAGTGAGCAAACCATCGGCTGTGTGCTCGTGGATGACCAGTACGCCATCGAGTCGGGCCAGTGCCTGGCCGTGCAGATCACCGCCCGTCAGCGTCAGCGTTAAGCGGTTGTTGCCAACGGTGTAAGGTTGGGCTGCGGCATGCTCGACCAGGCCGTAGCGGGCAGGGTAGAAATAGAGCTCCCGTAACTGTCGCGCATCGATACCGGACAGATCGATATTCAGGTGCAATTGGTCGGTACCGACATCAACGCCGGCGGACCACGGCAAGGCCTGGGGCAAACGTTGGCGGGCGTCGTTAAAAACACTCGCCCATTGGGAACGCGTGCGCAGGTTGGCCTGGGTCACCGGCAGCGTCAGGCTGAACTGACCTTCCTCCGGAATGCATTCGACCTTGCACACCAGCCAGTCGGCCTGGGCACGGAGCGTGACGGTTTGCCCAGGGGTGAGCGTGTCGGGCGTTGCGATCTCGACGAGCAAGGTTGATTGTTTGGTGTAGCCGTAGTTCATCAACGGCCCAATCGGTAAGCGCTCCGGGTAGGGCCAGTGAATGTCACTGGCGCTGAAGCCGGGCGGTAGTTGCCAGTCGATGCTCGGCGGATTGCCGGAGTCACCGGCATTGGACCAGTACGTGTGCCAGTCGGGGATGATGTCGAAATGCAGCGCCAGCCACAGGGGCTGTCCAGGCACGATGCTGCTGTGTTCACTGATCAGGCTGGCCGTGACATGCGGCGTCGTGACGCGCGCCGAATCGGCGATCGCAGCCGTTGACAGCAGCGCGATGCATAGCGCACCTATCAAATTGGATGCTCTATCCCAGGCAGGCAAGCGGAACATCGGTACAGGTTACCCCACATGTGAGGCGGTGATGCAATAATACAAGATAGGTCCTGAGGAATACCCACATGAAAAGCGGGGGCTGTCACGAAAGAAGCGCTAATATAGGCGAATATGCCACCTGATCCCGATTTATGCATTTGTTAGACCGCACAACCACCCGTGACCGAAGGATGGCTTTATGAGAAACCCATTTGATCTGTTGAGACACCCCATCATTCTGATGGTGTTCCTTGTTGCGCTGATGCTGCTTCTGTCCTTGGCGACCTATTGGATGGCCTTCGCCGTCACGAAGAATGATGCGCCCTACGCGTTTCTGCTGATATCTGTGGCGTTGATCAGTTTTTTTGGTTTGATTGCTCTGAGTAACACGGGCGACAAGCCGTTCAAGTTCACCGAGGCGTCATTGCGCATCGCCATTGCGGGGTCGGTCGTTATCGAGTATCTCGTCTTGGTCGCCATTGTTGCGTTCTTTCGGGAGGGCGACGACCTGCCGCCAATCACACAAATGTTGCTTGGCAATTTCACTGCCGTCGTCGGGGTGGTGATTGCCTTCTATTTTGGGTCGTCCGCGCTAGTTCAAGCGAAAGCCAAGAAGGAGTCGGAGCGCGAATAGGTGGCAGACCACGGCGTGAGGGCAAAAGGAGAACAGACCACGGTTTCTGATTGATACACTCGCGGAAGAGTGACAACGCATTGGACAAGGAGGTCCATAGTGCCCAGACGCCTTCGCCTGGTCGCTTGAGGCACGTCAGGTGGGGGAAAGGTCGCACCATCTGGAAGTTCTTGTACTACGATTAGCGTCATACCGAGTGGTCAGCATGCGCGCCAGGGGGAGGTGGCATGGACCCAAGGCCCCTCTTGCATTCCTTCAGCAATGTCCGCGCCGGCTTCATCGAAGCACCTTGGCTGGCCGAGGCTCGGCGGCGCTTCTTTGACCGGAAACTCACCGAGTCTAGCGGGAGGTCGTTATGACACACATCGCACTGTCTAAGTCGAAGTGGTTGTTGCCCGCAGTTGTGGTCGGCGTCGTCAGCTGCGGTGGCGGTGGGGGCGGGGGTGGCGATGGCGGAGCCGCGACCACCTACCAGTACTACTCAGATTCGCCGCCGGCGGACTCAGCGGTCGGCGCGCTGTACAGCGTCAGTTCAGATTCGCCAACGTCGCCCGGGACGGTCCACGCCAATGCGCTGGCCGGCGAACATCGGATCGCCACGGTCTTCACGGGCGATCTTGATGCAACGACCGGCACGGTTAGTGACTCGCGTACCTACGCCGTCGTCTTCGCCGCCGAGGGAAAGCTCTACAAACAATACGGGGACCGCGCTCCCGACCCTGTGCAGATTTCAAATGTCACCAACATCGGTGACGGCCCGGGCGATGGCACGCCGAGCGCCACGGCGACCGATCTGTGTGAAA
>Ga0209536_100003707_pt1 | contig 24432 bp, 17 predicted proteins | sample DeeMarSeWOR28_12_FD_187461 | JGI IMG/M metagenome (GOLD analysis project Ga0209536, IMG submission 187461) | Marine sediment microbial communities from White Oak River estuary, North Carolina - WOR-2-8_12 (SPAdes) (version 2) | ecosystem: Environmental > Aquatic > Marine > Intertidal zone >...
ACTCACCATGGTGGGCGCCAAATGCGAGAATATGCACGGGCACAATTGGAAGGTGGAAGTCTATGTGACCGGTGATAAACTGGACGATGCAGGGGTGGTCATGGATTTCGGCGAAATTAAAAAACACGTGGCCGAAATCATGTCAATGCTGGATCACAAATACCTCAATGAGCTTGAATTTTTTCAACAACGCCAGCCGTCATCAGAGAACATCGCTGCTTTCGTTGCCGGCCAACTGCAGCAACGAATCGACAACTCATCGGTCAGGATCAGCCGCGTGACGGCCTGGGAGTCCGATGACGCGTCGGCAACCTATATTGTTGATCAAGCGCAATAATACATCCAGCCACAGTGCGTGTCGTTCGGATATAGCGCACTAAATCACAAAACCCAAGCACCAAATTACAAATAAATCTCAAATTTCAATGACCGAAGCATTCGGTCGGGTCGTGTGATGCTCATCGCAAGCCAAGCACCGCCTTTTAAACCAAGGTGATTTAAAAATGGCAGGCACGGAGGCCCGACCTACTTCTCTCTGTTTGTAATATAATTGACAGAATACCTTCATTCGGCATTCGTCATTCGCCCCTCTTTAGTCCCTTCCACCTCTTCATCAACTCGTCACGCGTCACAATGGCAGATACATCCGCTACGTGTTCGCGGATATTGTCCAGCCCGCCCTCCTGGCGATCTACCAGTATGACTGACTTGACGACCTCAAGGCCCTCGGATCGGGCTCGCTCTATGGCTTTGATGGTGGACCCGCCCGTGGTGGCCACATCATCGATAATGACCACCGCTTGCCCCGGCTGGACGTCCCCCTCCACCCAGCGGATGATGCCGTGATCCTTGCGGGTTTTGCGTATCGAAAAGGCATTGACCGGTTGGTCCTGGATCGCGGATGCAAAGGCCGTGGCCACTGCGATGGGATCGGCTCCAAAGGTCAACCCTCCGACTGCGGTTGCCGGGCTGTCTTTGATGGCATCAAACATCAAATGACCCACCAGGTACATCCCGCGGGCACTTAAGGTTGTCGGCTTGCAGTTCACATAAAAGCGGCTCATTCGGCCGGACACCAGCTTAAAGCTGGGCTCTTCGGTGTACTTAAAGGAGCGGCGGCAGAGGATATCAATTAATTCTTCTTTCATGGCATGGGTCCTGGCGGTTGAATTGTCTGTAAATTAGGACAATTTAATGACAATACAGGGTTTCTTTTGAAATTTCAGCCGGGTTCGCACCGGATGGCGACAGATTCTAAGAAACTATTGATTCCCCCAGTGTTATTCGATATAAAAAAGCCTCCACTTAGTTGGAAGAAGCCAGTTTAATGGGTGCAGTGGAGGCTTGAGCAAGGAAAACCGGCAGCGGCACTCCCTGAACTCAAGGGCTTCATACCAGTAAACGTGACCGGGGTCAAACTATAAATGAGTCCATAGTTTCTGTGGCGCAGCGAATAAAGTGGCCCTGAAATAGCATGCGCGCTGTAAATCCTCAAATTGTCCAGGTGCGGTTAATGGATTGGGATAATATATGATGCACAAAAAGTGGCGAAACTTAGTTTACGGTATTACCCTCGGCTGCCTTCTCCTGCCGCACGGTTTGGTATCTGCTGAAACGCTGAACCTGCGCCAGACCATTGAGGCTGCCCTGGAAGCCAATCTGGAACTTCAAAGATCAAAAGAGGAAATCGATGCCGCTGTCGCCAACAAGAATGCGGCCACCAGCGATTTTTTTCCGACTTTGAATGCCAGGTACGGTTATATTCGGCGTGACAAGCCGACCACCCAGGCTTTGGGAACCCAGAGCGGCCAGATAGTTGATGTCATCATCAATCCGGAGGACGAATATAATTTTGTGACCTCCTTTTCCCAGCCCATATTTACCGGATTTGGGTTGTACAACCGCTATAAAATTGCCGAGCTGGGGCTCGATATCGCCCAGTATTCGGAACAGCTTACGCGCCAGAATGTCATTTTAGACGCCAAAAATGCCTACTTTTTGATTTTAAAAGCCCAAAAGCTGCTGGATGTGGCCGATGACACGGTCAAGCAAATATCCGCCCAAAAGGAAGTGGCTGAAAATATGTACCAGGTCGGCATGAGCCCCTTAAATGATTTGCTGCAAAGTCAGGTTCAGCTGGCCAATGCCAAACAGGGGCTTATTACGGCTAAAAACAACCTGGACATTGCCGAATCCCAGTTCAACACCTTGCTGCGCCGTCCGGTAAACTCCCCGGTAAACGTCGTCGACATTCTGGATTACACGCCCTGGGCGCAAGACATTGACGATTGCCTTGCGCTGGCCGAAGAGCAACGGCTGGAAATCGAGGTGGCCGACCTGGAGGTACAAATCGCGGAGAAAGATTATAAACTCAGCGAACGGGATTATTACCCGACGGTCAACCTGACCGGTACCTATACCAAACGCGGCACCGACTGGGATGTGGACGGCGGGGTCGGTATCAGCGATCAGGATTTCTGGGATATCCGGGCCACGGCCAGCTGGGATTTCTGGCAATGGGGCCGAACAAGATACGGTGTCAAGGAAAAGCTTAGCCGTCTATCCCAGGCCAAGCTTCGCAAGCAGCAGGTTTTGGATAACATCCAGCTGGAGGTCAAAGAAGCCTATCTGCGAACCCAGGAGGCGCAAAAAAATATTACCACGATTGAAAAGGCCATCGAGCAGGCCAAAGAAAATTTAAGGATCACCGAGGAGCGTTACAAGGAGCAGGTCTCGACCACCACCGACGTGCTGATTGCGCAAACGTTGCTGACGGAAACCATGACCAATTACTATAATGCCTTATATGATTTTAAAATTGCCAAAGCCGTCCTCTACCGGGCACTGGGACAGGAAATGCTGGAATGATCGATGCCCATGAAAAAAGCTCCATCATCCGGATGTTTCATGTTCACCACAATTACGGCTCCAAAAAAGCCCTGATCGATATTACCCTTGACATCACCAAAAATGAGTTCGTTTTCATCAGCGGCCCCAGCGGCGCCGGCAAGACGACCCTGCTTAAACTCTTTTATTTGGGCGAGCCGGTTTCCGAGGGTCAGGTTCTGATTGACGGCATCAACCTGGCGCGTATACCCCGCAAACGCATCCCCCAGCTGCGTCGCAAATTCGGCATTATATTCCAGGACTATAAGTTGATCCCAACCAAAAATGTCTATGACAACGTGGCCCTGGTTCTGGAAGCAGCCGGCGTCAAAACGCGCCTGATTCAAAAAAAGGTCAAAAGCGTTTTGCGCTTGGTGGGCATGGAAGACAGATTGAAGGCTTTGCCGCCGAGCCTGTCGGGAGGTGAACAGCAGCGAATTGCCGTCGCACGGGCCATTGTCGGCGATCCTAAAATAATTCTGGCCGATGAGCCCACCGGAAGCCTGGATGAAGAATCAGCCGAAATAATCCTGGAGCTTCTCCGGGGGGTCCATATCCGGGGAGCAACGGTGATTATCGCCACCCATGACAAAGGGCTGATGCGCAAAACCGGCGGCCAGGTTCTGCACCTGCAGCAGGGACGGCTGGAAGCATCCACCTATATAGAAAAGCAATATGATAACGCTATTTTTTAAACGCGCCCTGGATGACATTTTCAAAAACAGGTTTTTGAATCTGGTCACCATCATCACCATCTCGCTGTCCATTTTAATTGCCAGCGCCTTTATCCTATTTTTTGTCAATACCAGCGAAATCATAAACTCCTGGAAAAAGGGTCTGCGCATAATGGCCTACCTTCAGCCGGGCATTGATAACAATGGGCTTAAGGAGCTGAAACAGAAAATCCTTGCCCTGGATGATGTCGAGGGGTTTAACTTTATACCCAAGCAAGAAGCGCTCAACCGGCTTAAAGAGCAAATGAAGCACCAATCATCCCTTTTTAGAAACCTGACCCAAAACCCCTTGCCCGACAGCATTGAAATCCGCATGACAGCCGCCACTGAAAGCTGGCAAAAAATTGATACACTGGCCGCTCAACTTGAAGCACTGCCGCAAATTGACGAAGTTGAATACGGCCAGCGATGGGTCGGGCGGTTTGCCCAGATTATTTCGTTGTTTCGGCTGGCGGGCTATGCCATGGGAGCGCTCTTTTTCATGGCCACCATATTTATCGTGGCCAATACAATCCGCCTGGTTATCTATTCCAGGCGCGAGGAAGTTGAGATTATGCGCCTGGTGGGCGCCACGGATAATTTCATTAAAATTCCATTTTATTTTGAGGGTGTCATTCAAGGTGCCCTGGGTGCGATGATAGGCCTTGCCATGCTCTATATCGCCTTTATGTTTGTTTCATCCAATGTTGATAAGGGCTTTTTCCCGGGGCTGTTTCGTTTTCATTTCCTGTCCCCCACCATTTTGCTGGCGATTCTGGTCGTCAGCATGCTGGTGGGATGGCTGGGATGCTTTATATCGTTGAAGCAATATTTGAAGCACTAAGCCTTTTGGTGACCACGCGTAAAAAGTGCTAAATTAGCAAGATGGCCTGTTTATTTAAACATACAATTCTAACCGCCGTCATAGTGCTGGCCGGCGCGGTTGCGGTGATCGGCACAGGGAAGGCAGGTGCAGCTGACGGACGGGCCGTCGCCGTCGTGACTGCAGACGAGGTTCGGGTGCAGTCGGAGCCCGGCAGGCATGGCCTCCTGCAAAAAACGCTGAAACGAGGATCAACCCTAAAAATTATCAAACGTCGGCCGGGATGGATCCAGATTCTGCATGATGGTGAGGTGGGTTTCATCAAGGCGCAGGCCCAGACCATTAAAATTGTTCCGAGCGGGGAGATTCAAACGGATCGGAAGAATTTAAAACGGCCTCAAGAGCAGCAACAGCATCTGGACGAATATCAGAAACGCAAAGAACACATCAGCCGCGAAATAGAACAGGGGCAGCAGGAAGTCGAGGCCTTTAGCCGCAAAGAAAGCGATACCATCAAGCGTTTAAATCAGGTGGAGCAGACCCTCAATAAAAGCATACAGCGAACAGCTGCCACCAAAAGAGAGATCAAAAAGCTGCAGGGCGCCATTCGCGAGGCGACCGACGCATCCGATAAATTGAGAGCGCAAATTCGGACCAATGAAAAATACGTGGCCCAGCGCCTGATTGCCCTTTATAAGATGAACTGGTTGGGAAGATTTCATTTGTTGGCATCGGCGGGATCAATGCACGAATTTATCCAACGCAAGGCCGCCCTGGAACGCATACTGGCCCATGATGAAAAAATCCGTCAGGAACTGCTATCAGACCAGGCCGAGCTGGAAAAAGTACTAAGCCGACTCAACGAACTGAAAGATCAGAAAAGTATCCTTGCCGACGAATTACAAAAACAGATCCAGCAGATGTCAACGGAACGATCCGCCCGCACCCGTTTGCTGGCGGATATCCGCAGCCAGAAGGCCCTGGAGCTGGCGGCCATCGATGCCTTGACCCAGGCATCGAACGAACTGGATCGTAAAATCAACCTGCTCAATACGAGTGGCACAAGCCCGGCTGCAGATAAAAAAGCCTCACGATTACCGTTTTCGGCTCATAAAGGCTTGCTAATCCGGCCCGTTAACGGTAGAATAATTTCTTTATACGGCCCGTATAAAAATCCGAAGTATGACATCACCAACTTCCGCAGCGGCATCGATATCGAAGCCGACAACGGCGAGCCCGTGCGATCCGTTTTCAACGGCAGGATTCTTTATTCAAGTTGGTTTAAAACTTATGGAAACATGATTATTATTGACCATGGCAAAAATTATTATACGGTCTATGCCCATCTGGAGGAGGCCTTTAAGGCCAAGGGCGATGAAGTCGAAACCGGCGAGGTCATTGCCACCGTGGGTGATACGGGATCAATGACCGGCACCAAACTCTATTTTGAAGTTCGCCACCACGGCAAACCGGTAAATCCGATGCCGTGGCTTAAAAATTGACAGCCGTTCAAAGGTTCGGGGTTCAGGGCTGACACCGAAGCAAAAAAGCCCGTCACCAAACCAATCAAATGGTTTTGAGCGTGGCGATAGGTCCTAATGGCAGCGTGCCAGTTCGAGCAAAACTGGATAACCCTGAACGGTGAACTCTGAACCTGTGAACCTTTACTAAATTAGGTATAACAAGGAGTATTTAAATGATCAGTAAAAAAACGCGGCACGTAAAATTGTGGTTGCTGATGGTAATCGCCGTTGTTTTCTGGACAGTCGGCAATGGATTTTACCGCGATCTATCTGCCAAGAGCGAAGAAGCCTATGAAGAGCTAAAAGTTTTTTCCGATGTAATCGAGTTGATTGAAAGAGAATATGTCGATGAAGTTGACACCAAAGAGTTGATTCAAAAGGCCATTCAAGGAATGGTCCACAGTCTCGATCCCCATTCCTCGCTGCTGCCTGTGGATGACTTTCAGGATTTACAGATTGATACCAAGGGCGAATTTACCGGTATCGGCATACATATTACCATGCAGGATGGTTTCGTAACGGTGATCTCACCTATTGAAGACACCCCCGCCTATAATGCCGGCATAATCGCCCGGGATAGAATTATTAAAGTTGACGGCCAACCGACCCGGGATCTCAGGAAAGCGGTAAAGATGATGCGGGGACCCAAAGGCACAAAAGTGGTGGTTACCATCATGCGTGAGGGTGTTAAAAAGCCCCTTGAATTCGAATTGATCAGGGATGTGATCCCCATCAAGAGCGTTAAGTCCATAAACATGAAACCTGGCTATGGATACATCCGGTTATCAAATTTTACCGGCACCACCACCGACGAGCTGCAAAAAGAGCTTGAAAAAATGGAGAACGCCGAGATACCCTTGAGGGGATTGATCCTGGATCTGCGCAACAATGGCGGTGGCTTGCTGAATCAATCCATTAAAGTGGCCGACCTTTTTTTGGATGAAGGCGCCATTTTGTCCATCAAGGGTCGCAACCAAAAAAATACCAAAGTTTTTAATGCCACCCGCTCCAGCGTAGAACGCAAATATCCACTGGTGGTTTTGATTAACGGCGGCAGCGCCAGCGCATCTGAAATCGTTGCCGGGGCCTTGCAGGATCACAAACGGGCCCTGATCCTGGGAACCACCTCATTTGGCAAGGGTTCGGTTCAAACCGTCGAAACACTGCGCGACGGTTCGGGCCTCAAATTAACAATTGCACGCTACTATACCCCCAACGATCGTTCCATTCAGGCCAAAGGCATTGAGCCGGATATATATTTAAAGCATCGTCGCCTGGATCCAAAAGAAATGGCTCGCGCGGAAGAGGGACTGCTAAAAGAAAAGGACCTGGAAAACCATCTGGAGGCCGAACCCTTCCGGGATTCGGACACAGATGACCAGAGCGAAAAGGATGAAGACAAAAAGGATAGCGATACTAGAATGCGCGACGCTCAAATGAGGATAGGTCCGCTGACATTGGAGGCGCTCCAATCGGACAATCAGGTGATGCGGGCTCTGGAGATGCTGGAGGGATACGCAATATTCAAGAATCTGAAAGGATAAACAGCAGTGTCCGTGGTTGGTTGTCAATGGTCCGTGGTTGTTCTTTAACGACGGTAAAAATACGAAACGCAAAAATCATACGAATTGATTTGAAAAAAATAGCCGATTCTGTATCGTGCCCGCCAGCAACTGGCAACTGACGACGGACTACTGACTTTTTATATAAATGGCAAAACGAAAACCGACTGCGAAAAAAAAGCCCCGCCGAAAATCCCGCAAAAACAAATTATTTAAAAGTTCCATTGCCAAAGCTTTTGCCGGTCTGGCGATCTTAATCGTACTGGTGGCGGCCGCCGGCCTGTTGGCGCATTTTCTCATTCCGGCTGAAAAACCATCCCGGCCCGATCAGCCGGTTAAATCAGTCCCCCAGGCCAAAAAACCGCCGGCAAAAATTCCCCCTTACGAGATCTATCCACCCAAAGAGATCCCGCTGGAAAAACCGCCGCTCACAAAACCGCCCAAGGACGCCAAGCAGATGCCCCTGGTGGCCATTATTATTGATGACATGGGCTATGACAAGAAAATTGCCAGACAATTAAGCAGGCTAAATGGCGGCATTACGTTTTCGATCCTGCCCCACAGCCCTTTCCAGGAGAGTATCGCCCGCCTGGCACATAAAAACGGGTTGGGCACCATGCTGCATCTGCCCATGGAGCCGTTCGAATATCCGCACATCGATCCGGGACCGGGAACCCTGCTGACAACCATGTCACCGGACGAGTTAATCCGCCAGTTGGAGAAAAACCTGGGGTCCGTACCGAACATAAAAGGCGTCAACAACCATATGGGCTCTAAAATGACGGCTGAATCCAGCCAGATGTATCAGATTTTTTCGGTTCTCAAGAAACGGAACCTGTTTTTTATCGACAGCCGGACCTCCGACAAAAGCCTTTGCAAGCCTTCGGCCCGCCTGTTTCAAATCCCCTTCGCCCAGCGGGATGTTTTTCTTGATCATTCCCAGGATCCGGATTTTATCCGCAAGCAAATAAAAGAGTTGATTCGCATCGCCCAGCACAATGGCCAGGCGGTGGGGATCGGGCATCCGCATCCCATTACCTATGAAATTCTACGGGAGATGATGCCCGAGCTGGAAAACAAGGTTAAACTGGTCCCGGCATCCGAGATTGTGCATCCCGTCAGCTGATTTGGCCGGGGGGCGGAGCGGATGCTATCAAATACTTGATTGTTCTTCCTCGGCTGCGGCCAGATCGGAAGGATAATCCTGATAGTAGTGTGAATTTTCCCAGCCCTTTTTAAGGGCTTTGTTAAATTTATAAGTGGCCAAAAAACTGGATTTGCTTTTTAAATTTAAAAACGACCTCAGCAGGCGGTATTGGTAGGCCGGAAAAGAATAGATTCGCTTTTTGACATAGTTGTTGCCTATATAGATTGTCTTCGGTTGCACGTCACGGGGCTGATGCACCATGTAGGAAAATCTATATTTATCCCAATCCTGAGGATAGTTGCTGTAAATAATACGGCCTTCTTTTTGCAAATCCTCCATTAATTGGGTTCCGGGAAGTGGCGTTAGCAATGTAAGTTGAATGATGTCGATTCCGGAATTAATTAAAAAATCAGCCAGTTCTTTATAATACACCGCAGATTCATGGTCACAGCCAATAATAAAGGCTCCGTAGACGGCTATGCCGTGTCGATGAAAAACCTCCACAACTTTTTTGTAATTTTTGACACCCATTTTAATATTCACGCCTTTTTTCATGTCTATGAGGGTGTCTTTGCTGATGGTTTCAAATCCGATAAAAGCAAACAGGCAGCCAGACTGGGCTGCTAAATCGATCACTTTTTCGTCATCAGCCGCGTTGATGGAGGTTTGCATCCACCATTTTTGATTCATGTTTTGCTCGACCATGCCTTTAAATAATTTGACAGCGCGGTCTTTGCTTCTAGGGCTGTAACCGATTAAATTATCGTCAACGAAAGCGATGAATTTGCCCTTTAATTCGGATAACTCTTCAAGAACGTGATCTACTTTCCTCTGCCGAAATTCCTTGCCCAAATACCTTGAAACCGAACAAAAATAGCAGTTAAAAGGACAGCCGCGTGAAGTTTGCACGGAATGCCAAAAATACTGCGGGTTGAGCAAATCGCGGCGGGGCAACATGGCGTGTTGATTGAAATCCACTTTGGAACCGACATATAAGCTGGTCAAGTGATTGCTTTCAAAATCGGCGATCACTTTGGGCCATAGGCTTTCCGCCTCTCCAACCACGACGGTGTCGGCGTATCGTTGCGCCTCTCCAGTAAGCATCGAGGCATGGATGCCGCCGATAGCAACTTTTATTTTTCGATGCCGGTACATTTCAGCAATCTCATAAGCTCTATTGATATTGCTGGTAAAGGCGGTAATACCCACCAGATCGGCTTCTTCGAATTCAAATTCATCAAAGTTTTCATCGGATATTTTGACCTCCCAATTGGAAGGTGTGGCCGCTGCGACATACGCCAGACCCAACGGCGCAAAGGACGAAAACCGGCTCAAGAGCAGACCGCTCCTGCGGCTGACCGGATTGATTAGCAACAATTTTTTCATAAAGCGGATTTGAATCTCATTTTGAAGGTATCCGAGAGGCTCAGATAGCATTTCGCAGGTTGCTTAAATGCTCTAATGGAAATGCAATTTATATCAGGATGGATGGAGAGTCAATGCCAATAGCACCCCAAATTGATATGGCGACGGTCCCGTTTTTGCGACCGTTTCACGGGTCGATGCCTTTGAGATCGAGAAATGCCATCAGAGGGCTCTCAATGAATAACTGCTTGCAAATGATTTAATCCCTTGTTATTTTTACTAGAAGCCAATCCAAAAATAGGATTTTGGGTCAAAATCGCGGCGGGGCCGTGTTTTAAACCGGAGGAATACTTCAGTATTTAGAGGATTTAAAACAAGGCACCAACAAAGAGTTTGGGCCAAAAAACATTTTTGAGATAGCTTCTAATATGGGCATGAGACTTACCATCTGATTCGGAACAGATAATTTACGATCAAAAGAAAAATGAAAGAATCGGCACCGTTATACAACAGTCGCGTAGCCAAGATATATATTGAATATCTGTTGAAATATCATACAGATATAGATGTCGATTCAATTCTCGCCCAAACAGGCATCACCGAATGGGAATTGGAAGATCCTTCCCATTGGTTTACCCAGGAACAGCAGGATCGATTACATGAGATTATAGTCGCACATACCGGCAATGCAAATATCGCCAGAGACGCCGGCCGGTATGCCACCTCATCCGGAGGTTTGGGCGCAACCAAACAATACATTCTTGGCTTGATGAACCCGACCGCAATTTTCATGCTAATCGGTAAAGTTTACCCTTTGTTAAGCCGAGCGGCGGAGGTCAGATCCAAAAAGATTGGACCCAACTCGGTGGAAATTGTTTCTGTCCCCAAACCGGGAGTTGATGAAAAACCATACCAATGTGCGAACCGCATAGGCGTATTCGAATCAACGGCGAAATTTTTTACGGATCAGTTTGCCAAGATCGAACATCCCTCCTGCATACACAACGGAGATAGTTCCTGCCGCTATATCATCAAGTGGAAGAAGTCCTCAAAAAATCTGTGGCAGCGGATTCGAAATTATATTCTATTGCTTAACATTGTGGCCTTGATTGCATTTTTGTTCGTGTTTTCATTGAACACATGGGTGATCATCGCACTGAGTTGTGCTTGTATCACCATGTTACTCTCGTATTACACCCAATACCTTGAAAATAGAGCTTTGATCAAAACGATCGAAACCCAAACCGAATCTGCGCAGGACAGTATTTATGAAGGCAACATGCGCTACAACAACGCCATGTTGATTCAGGAAATTGGCCAGGCCACTTCTAGTATCCTAGACATTGACAAACTGCTTAAAACCGTTGCCGGATTGATGGAAAAGCGGTTGGACTTTGATCGTGGGATGATCATGATGGTCGATAAAAAAAATGCAAAGTTGAGATATGCGGCTGGCTACGGCCAGAACGATGCGGAAGAGGCTTTATTCAGAGAAACAAAATTTAATTTGGATAACCCCAAATCACAAGGGATTTTTGTAGTTGCCATTAGAGACCAACGACCTTTTTTGGTTGATAATCTGCTGGAAATCCAAAATTCTTTTTCAAAACGCAGTGTGGAGCTGGCTAAAAAAATCGGTGGGGAGTCGTTGATATGTGTTCCCATTATTTATGAAAAAGAGTCTTTGGGGATATTGGCGGTTGATAACAGTAAGTCCAGCCGGCCCCTGAGACAAAGCGACTTGAGCCTTTTGATGGGTATTTCATCCCAGCTGGCCATCAGCATCAACAATGCCATGGCCTATGAAAAACTCCAGAGCAGCGAGAAAAAATATCGCGATCTGGTGGAAAATGCCAACAGTATTATCCTGAGAATGGATAGGAACGGGAAAATTATCTTTTTCAATGAATTCGCCCAACGGTTTTTTGGTTATTCTGAAGCGGAAATCATTGGGGAGAATGCCGCCAATATCATTTTGCCGCCATCGGGACCCAGTCGGCTGAATTTTAAAAACCTGGCCGAATCCCTGCAAACGGATCCGGAGCGACCGGTCGTCAGCGAAAACCAGACCGAAATCAGGACAGGGGAGAAAGTCTGGATCGCATGGACGTATAAACCCATCTTCAATGAAGCCGGCCAGTTTATCGAGATCCTTTGCATCGGCAATGACATCACCGAGCTCAAATGGGCCAGCCAGGAAAAGGAAGAGCTGCAGATCCAACTTCAACGGGCACAAAAGATGGAGGCCATCGGGACCCTTGCAGGCGGTGTGGCCCATGATCTGAACAATATTTTATCCGGAATCGTCAGCTATCCCGAATTGCTTTTAATGGATCTTAAACCCGACAGCCCCCTGAGAAAGCCCATTCTAACGATCCAAAAGTCCGGGGAGAAAGCGGCCGCCATCGTCCAGGATCTGCTGACGCTCGCCCGCAGGGGCGTGGAGACCACCGAGGTGGTCAATTTGAATTCCATCGTGTCGGAATACCTTCACAGCCCGGAGCACGCCCGCCTCGAGTTGAACCATCCCAACATCACAATTGTGCAACAACTGGATCCAGATCTATTAAACATTCTCGGTTCCCCGGTGCATTTATCCAAAACGATTATGAATTTGGTCTCAAATGCCGCCGAGGCGATGCTCGACGGCGGCACGATTCTAATCACGACCGAAAACAGGCATATGGACAGAGTTAAAAACGGGTTCGATGAAATCGCCAAAGGTGATTACGCCACCCTGGTGATCCAGGATAACGGTATCGGCATATCACCGGAAGACATTGAAAGAATTTTTGAGCCGTTTTATACTAAAAAAACCATGGGTCGCAGTGGTACCGGGCTGGGAATGGCGGTTGTCTGGGGAGCGGTAAAGGATCACCGGGGCTACATCGATATTCGCAGCAAGGAAGGCAAAGGAACGGAAATCACCCTATATTTCCCCATCACGCGCAAGGTGTTTTCCCATGAAGCCGAGTTGGCCTCCATCCAAGACTTTATGGGTAAGGGCGAATCTATTTTAGTGATCGACGATATCCTGGAACAGCGCCAGATTGCCACCCAGATGCTCGAAAAATTGGGTTACACCGTAACGAACATGCCCAGCGGCGAGGACGCCGTCAATTACCTGCACCATCACAGCGCCGATCTGCTGGTGCTGGACATGATCATGGAACCCGGTATCGATGGACTTGAAACCTACAAAAAAATTCTCGAACTCCACCCCGGCCAAAAATCCATTATCGCCAGTGGTTATTCCGAATCGGCACGGGTAAAGGAAGCTCAGCTTCTGGGCGCGGGTGCCTATGTAAAAAAGCCGTACCTGCTGGAAAAAATCGGACGGGCCATCAGGGCCGAGTTGGATCGATAGAACGCGGAGGCTTCAGGTGCGAGCCGTAACTGCAGTACTTCTGACACCTGAAACCTTTTTTATTTTTGTTAACCGAAAACCAGGAATGCTGAGTCGAGAGCTTCTTAGAAAAGGTAGCGCTTAAAGCTGGTCAGGATTTTTAGGGACAGTAAAAGATCTCAGCCTTGAGGTACAAGAATGGGGACTATCAGTTTCATCCCCCCTTCAGCATGGCATAGAGAGACGCCGGCGTGTAAAAGGTAAACTCATAACGGGCAAATGCCAGGACGTCTTTGTCCCGGATTTGGGCAGATTTTTTATCAAGGCGTTTGCCGTTGATGGTGGTGCCATTGGTTGAGCCGCCGTCGCGAAGGAGATAAGTGCCCCGCTTTATTTCGATGGTGGCATGCTGCTTGGAAATAGCGTAATCCGGCATGATCATGTCGTTGCCGTCTACTCGCCCAATGGAAAAGATATTTACCGGTCCACTGGCATATTCATTTTTGACCAGTGGGTAGATCGCATGTTGAAGGCTATCCGAAGAGCCGGATCCGGTGTCATCAGCATTGAGCTCAAATATGACGGTTTTATTTAGCTCATCTTTGGCATGGCGGTTATGGGTGGCCAATGAGCCGGCCTGGATAGAAGAACCGACCAGCACGGGTTGCTGCATAAACCGTTCAAATTCCAATTCGGTGTAAACCTTGGAAATTTTCTGAAGCATCTGGAGGCTGATTCTGCCGGAGGCGTTCAGCATCTTGGAAATATCACCCAATCGCGTCTTGGATTTAACCCCCGCACCGGTGCTTGGGTCGGCAGTCTTTTTCTGTTTTCTCATCAGGCCAAAAGCTTTTCCTAGCATGTTCTATCTCCCTTTTCCTGAAATTAATCAGATTTGCTTATTTTTTTATTTAATTTCAGGCAATTATCTATGAGGGCCTTTTTTTCATCCAATCCATACTCCTTCAAAAATATCTTTCGGTCAAAAGGACCAAAAACTTTAAATGATTTTGAACGGATTTGATTGACTCCGAACCCAGGCCCTTATATGATAGAGGCTTGATTCCGCAACCCTGAAAACCGGGCTGATCTGTTATGGTCAATCGCAGCCGGCTTTCAGCAGGGCACCAGCAGGAGACGTTACATCAGGCATGAGACTGTTTTTTAACATAATTCTTATTCTACTGGCCATATTGGCATGCTATCTGGAAGATATTTATCTTCATTTTTGGCCGCCTCAGCCGGGCCAAGCGGTTTATCTGACCATCCGGTCGCACCAAAGCTTCAGTTTCAATCAACAGGAGGCTCTGGAGGAAAACCGTCAAAAGGCCCTGTCACGGTATGTTCCCGTATATCGTTACATTCCGCCGGAAATAAACGCTTCCAAGGCTAAATTTGAAGATTTTCGCCAGGAGGTCGCCGCTTTTAAGGACAAAAAGCAAAATGGTGTTGAAGGGTTAAGGATTCAGCTGGAAACTAAATTCGGAGTTGCCCTTTCTCCCACCGACATCATCAGCATGGTCAAATACCGTGATTTGAAAAATCTTTTGGAGGGAATTCTCACTATCGAGGAATCCATCCTGCAAAACAAAATACTGGGAGATTCCCAGCATCTGGCCGACAAAAAAACCATCGAAATAAAAAGCCCCAATTCCGAAGGCACGGTTACCCATCCGGTTGACGACCTGATCACCATCGGAAAAGCCCGCTTTCTGGCGGAGGAAAAAGTCCGGCAGCTCTTTTGGCAAGTCAACAAGGCTGTGCTGGATCCGGTCCTTCGAATCTGTCTGACCACGCTTCAGCCAAATCTGACATACGATCAAAAAGAAAATGACCGCCGCCTGGACAAAATAAACCGTGAATTTCCCTCCCGAATCGTGGCATACAAACCGGGTGATGTGCTGGTGCCGTTTCGCAAGGTTTTGAATGACAAAGACATATTGCTGTTAAACGCCTATCAACAGCAAGTGGTTGCCGGTATTTACCGGGAGGTACCCTGGGTTGTCTTTACCATCCTGTTCATGGTGGTTTTTTATAATTTATTCCTGACAAAAATATTACGAAACGGATTTCGCAATGAACCACCCTACCGGTTTTTGTTATCACTGCTGATAACAACGCTCTTAATCCTCAAGGGATACTTGGTTCTGATAGCCTTTCCGATCTACGGCCTGCCGTTTTGCCTGTTGCCCATGCTGATCATTTTTTTGAATCACGGCAAAATAATTGCGACCGCCACCACCCTGGTGGGCGCCATGCTGGTCAGCCTTTTCACCGGCCCCACTTACAACATCCTGATTTTCTTTACCTTCGGCGGGCTGGCGGCGGTTTTGGTGTCTTCCGGGCTCCGCAAGCGGCTGCAAATCATCGTGCCCTCCCTGCTGGTCGGCTTTATCAACACGCTTTGTATTATCGTCTTTACCCTGGACTGGCAGGCGATTGTATCTCAACTGGCGCCAATCCAGTCCATCAACTTTCCCGCCCTGGTCGCCATTGTCGATGCGGCTTTGACAGTGGATATCGCCTGGGCGGTTATCGGTGGTCTGGCGGCCGGCCCCTTGGCCCTTTTGCTGCTGCCGCTGCTTGAGATCGGCTGGGATACGGCATCAACTTTCAAACTCAACCGCTATATGGATTTGAACCGGCCGCTTATGAAAGAGCTGCTGTCAAAAGCGCCGGGAACCTACCAGCATAGCATGACGGTAGCTTATCTGGCCCAGTCTGTCGGAGAAGCCATCGGTGCCGACACCTTGCTGCTGAGAATTGGCGCCTATTACCATGACGTCGGTAAAATGATGAATCCCAAGTTTTTCATCGAAAACCAGTTTAACGGCGAAAATCCCCATGACGTGCTGGAACCCCGTGAAAGTGCCCGCGTCATTGTCAACCACGTGCGTCACGGAATGCGCATCGGCCAGGAATCAGGCCTGCCCAAGGTCGTTGTGGATCTGATTTTGCAGCACCACGGAACCCAACTGATGGAATATTTTTATAACGTCGCCGCCAAAACCTATCCCAAGAGCACCATTCAGGAAGAAGATTTTCGCTACCCGGGCCCCAAGCCCCAAAGCGTTGAGGCGGCCATCTTGATGGTTACCGATGCCGTCGAAGCCGCTTCCCGTTCGCTGGAGGACCCCAACCGCAAAAAATTCGAAAAAATGGTTCGCCTCATACTGGTAAAGCGCATCGTGGACGGACAATTTGCCGAATGTGACCTGTCTTCCCGGGATCTGTCTAAAATCGTGCGGTCCCTGGTCGATGCCCTGGAAGCCTCGTTTCATTCTCGCATCCGCTATCCGTGGCAGGAAAAGAAGGCCCCTCCTAAAAAGACCGACTGGCGGATCGGTACAACCTCCGAGTCCAATCAGGAAGACCGCGCCTTCAGACCCTAACCGTCCACACTTCTCAACGATGATCCATGCTATTCACGTAAATCTATTGAAAAATATATAATTAGCGCATCTGGTAAATTACAAATATCAAGCACCAAATCCCACATAAATTCCAATGACCGAAATTCGAAATCCCAAACACGTTTCGCTATCGATGATCGGCATTTGGGATTTTTTTGTAATTTGGTGCTTGTGATTTGGGATTTTTTTATTTAAAAGTGCTATTTTGTTGTATTATCGAGTTATACTTCAACTCAATTAAGACCATGTCGTATCAAAGGAAAGCCCATGTCTTTAACGTTAATGGAAGGTAACGAAGCTGTGGCCCGGGGGGCGTTTGCGGCTGGATGTCGCTTTTTTGCCGGTTATCCGATCACACCGGCAACGACCATTTTAAACAACATGCTCGGCCTGCTGCCGCCGGTGGGCGGCATCTGCCTCCAGTGCGAAGATGAAATTGCATCCATCGGGGCCTGTCTCGGGGCCTCCATGGCGGGCTTAAAAGTGATGACGGCAACATCCGGCCCGGGTATCAGCCTTTACAGTGAGCAAATCTCCTTTGCCATCGGCAGCGAAATACCCATCGTCATCGTTGACGTCCAGCGCCTCGGACCGTCCACCGGATCAGCCACCCGGGGTGCGGATGGGGATGTCAATTTTCTGCGGTGGGGCAACAGCGGCGGGCTGCCGGTGATTGTGCTGGCGCCGGTCGATCTGGCCGACTGTTTCAAGCTGACCTTCGAGGCCTTCAATCTGGCTGAAAAATTTCGCTGCCCCGTGTTCGTTGCTTCCAACAAAGAAATTGCCATGACCCGGGAAAGCATTGATATGGACGCTCAGCAGCTGCCCGAGATGCTCACGCGCCACGCACCGCCGGCAGACCGGGACTTTCTCCCCTTTCAGGTTGACGACGGCCGGGGGGTTCCGAACTTTTTGCCGATCGGCGGCGATGTGCTGGTTCGACAAACCTCCTCGACCCACGGCGTCAACGGCTACATCACCACCGATCATGACGAGATCGCCGCAATGGTCTCGCGATTGAAATCTAAAATTCATGCGGCGGTCGACGAATTGTCTTATTACGACAGTTATACGGCCGATGGGGCCAAAACCTTGATCATAAGCTACGGTGTCAGTTCCCGGGCGGCCAAAGCGGTGTTTAACGAACTCAAGCGCAGCGGGCATCCGGTTTCCCTGCTGGTTCTAAAAACGATCTGGCCGGTTGCCGAGAAGGTCATTCGCCGGGCAACCCGGGCGGTTGAGCGGGTGGTCGTGATTGAAATGAATCTGGGGCAATATGTTCATGAAATTCAACGCATCGTGCCGGATAAGCCCGTCGAATTGCTGGCCCAGATGGACGGCCGTTTGATCACCCCCCGGGCAATCAGGGAGAAAATCCATGCATAGTTTGCTTAACAAAGACAGGCCACCGGTTTTTTGCCCGGGATGTTCGCATGATAAAATTACCCATACCCTGGACAAGGCCTTTCAAAATATGGGCTTGACCGGAGAAAAAATCGTGATGGTCAGCGATATCGGCTGCTCGGGGCTTTTTGACACCTTTTTTAACACTCACGCCCTGCACGGTTTGCATGGCCGCGCGCTGACCTATGCCACCGGGCTGAAACTGGCCCGGCCGGATCTGAACGTCGTCGTCACCATGGGCGACGGCGGTCAGGGAATCGGCGGCGCGCATTTGCTGGCAGCCTGCCGGCGGAACCTGGACCTGACCCTGCTGGTGCTGAACAATTTTAACTTCGGCATGACCGGCGGCCAATATTCAGCGACAACCCCGCTGGATGCCGAAGTTGGATCCGGTTTTTTAAACCGGCTGGAGCCGCCGCTGGATATCTGCCAGGTGGCACGCTCCGCCGGCGCTGCCTATGTCACGCGCTGCTCCGGCTATCGCCATGATCTGGCCGACGAGATCCAGCGGGCCATCGAGTTTAAAGGTTTTTCCGTACTCGATATCTGGGGGGTTTGTCCGGGCCGCTTTACCAAAAAAAACCGGCTGACTCCCAAAGCCATTGACGCAGCCCTGGCCGAATTGCCGACCATGCATGGGCTGGTGCCTGAAAACGAACGCCAGGAATACGGCGCGCATTATCGGGCGACGGCCGCCCGCCAGAAGCCGGTCGGCGATCCCATGCAAATTGAGGCCCGTTTTACCCCGCCCCAGACCGGTCGCAGGGAGGCAGTCCTTCTGGGAAGCGCCGGCCAGCGTATTATCACAGCCGGCGAAATCCTGTGTTTGGCCGGCCTGACGGCCGGTCTCCAGACGACTCAGAAAAATGAATATAACATTACGGTCCTGCGCGGGCCTTCCATCAGCGAGTTGATTCTAGCGCCCGAAGAAATTGATTATACCGGAATCGAGAGACCCAGTGTCATCGTGGCCCTCGATCAGGAAGGTGTCGATCGCCGGCGGCCGTTGTTCGAGGCTCTGGAAACGGATACGCTGGTCGTGCAGATTGAAGGCGTCCGGATTCCAGACTGCCGGGCCCGCATTCAGCGGGAGGATTTCAAAGCCCACGGCATAAAGAAGCCGGATTGGGCCCTGGCATCCCTGGCCGTCCTGGCCCATCACAAGCAGATGATCAGCCTCGAAATGCTGACGGCCGCCCTGAATCTCCGGTTTAAAGGCAAGGCCCTGGAAACTTCCCTGGCATTGATAAAAAAGGCTGGCGCCTTTTAGCTCATGGCTCATAGCTGATAGCTCATAGGAAAAACAGTCAAATAGTTTGCAATGCAGATAATCAGCAGAGCGGGCCAAAGTGGCCGCCTTTTCACGCCATCAAACCAATCTTCAGGTCGGCACCCGGCCTCGCTTATGCCTTGCCTCGCCAAGCGATGGCCGCCCCTTCGGATAGTCTAAAGGATTAAAATCCTTTTTTACTATGAGCTTTGAGCTATCAGCTATGAACAAAAATTTTCGTGAACAATTTAAATTGTTGAAGTGATGACCATGCATTTTCCATGGACTTACCAAGATTGGCAGCTATAACCTCGCCAGAAAATTTTCCACATGCGGCCTAATTTCATGCTCGGGATACTTCATCTTCAAGGCACTGAGTATCTTTTTGGCCTTGTCGGTTTTCAGCAGGCCGTCATGGAACAACTGGGCGATGCGAAAGTAGGACTTGGGCACCAGGGGGTGCTGGGGATAGGATTTGACCAGTGAATTGTATAAAGAGACAGCGGCCTGGGTTTTTCCGGTTTCATTCAGCCAGCCGGCGAGTTTGAATAAGGCCGCGGCCGTCGGCATAAAATTGGCGTCCATTTTGCGGCATTCGCTGAACACAGCCAGTGCCCTGTTCTTCTGGCTTTTATCAACCAATTTGTCCAGGTGGTTGACGCCATGCTCCAGCAAGTCCGCCTGGCGTTTTTGCATCTTCAGCAGGGTATAATAACGTTCGGACAAATTGATACCCTTGATGCCCTGGTGCACGGTCATTTTCTGGATAGTGGCGATGGCTTTATCCAACTGGCCCTCCTGGATCAGCGGCGCCACCTCCCTTAGGATGGCCTCGTCCGGATCCACCTCACCGGGCTTGAAGTCCTCGGCATTGGGATCTTCGAAGTCCTCAAAATCCACTTTATAGCCGATGCGATCATGGTATTGAAGAATGACATAGCCCATCAGGTGATAGGACACGATGGTGTAAAAGCTTTCGGCGAACCCATAGAGCAGCAGGTGGGTTTGGGCCGGCAGGTATTGGATGAGAAACTGAAACAGGTAGGCCGGGGCACTTCCCAGAAGAAACAGGAAAAAGTACATCAAAAAATAGGCCCATCCGATCCTAAAGGTCAGTCCGACAAACATCACCGGATTGAGCGCGTTGATCAAACTGCCGGTGGTCACCAGCAGCATGATCATGGAGGGCACAAAAAAAAGGGCTCCCAGCAAAAAGATAATCCCCACGAAAAGCCCGGTATGAAGGCTGATCCACCCAAAGGCAATGAAAATGGCGATATAAATACCAAATTGCTTGAAGACCTGCCCGAAATCGTCGGATATGGTCTCGGAATTCACCGGCGGCGGTCTCAAATTGCCGCTGGCGGTGGCCTTCAGGGCTTCAAATGAGTATTTGACCACAATCAGCCACATGGTGCCTTTCATCAACATACTGAAGAGCCCGGGGCCGGAAAAAAACATGGTCGCAAGGGCCAACACTGCCATCAGGATCAATGGGGCGACGGAAATCGGGTAGGCAAATATACGCGGCATCCGGTTCCAGAACGGATCAATGAGATTCTCTACACCAACCCAGTCCACCTGCTGGTTGCACTTGGGGCAAAAATGGTGGATCTGTTTATGCCCGTAGCTTTCGCTTTCACGCTGGGCAACGCATTCGGGACATAGCCGGGCATCACAATGTGAGCAATGCCAGTGGGCTTTGCGGGTGGGGTGGCCGTCACAAAATTTTTTCATTGCGCATATATTCCTGTGGGCTGCTTTGGATCGCGTGCGGCTTATCCGGGCAGCTGTCGGCTGATTTGCCTGAGTAAATTATACATGCTGTCTTGTTCGTTTAAATCGATGTCCTTGCCGTTGGCGCTGATCAGAAATTCTTCCAATTGTCCATCTTCATCCACACTGAGAGAAAACTCGATGGTCTCCACCTTGCCGCCGCTCAAGGTCAGTTCCCCTTCCATGATCCCAAAGCCGGAGTTGGGAAAGCGGTTTTTGGGAAACAGCAGTTCATAAACCAATTTACCGCTGATAAGGTAGTCGGAGTCATCATCCTGATATTCTTCTATCTCGCAATCCCCGTATACCGTCACATCGGCATCACCGACCAGCACGTTCATATGGTGGATCAGGGATTCGTCATCGTTTCTGAAAATCAGATCCAACGCATTGGAATAGAGGTTTTCGACCGCCGGGGTTTTTTCCTCTACCGATTCGGTAAACGCCCGCATCGCAGCATCCAGGGCCACGGTCACTTCTTCTTTGGATGGTCCACCAAGATTGCAGCCTGCCAGGCAACCCAAACTCAGGATCACCGCCATCGTGTTGGCCAAAAATTTATTCAATTGATCCACCGCTTTTCAATGGTTGGGTAAATACAGATTCTCAATATAGTATATCGGAGGATATGACCAAAACTTTAGGTAACAGACGGTGGGGGATACCCATACAGCCCTCGAAGGGATTTCGTCTGTCGGCGCCAGGACGGATGCGGAACCGGAAACCGGTTTAAGGGGCTTAAAAGATTCAGGCCGGTCCTGATGCCAGGACCGGCCCGGGGCTAAATCCAATGTGATAAAAATGCTGAATCCGAGCTTATTCGAGCACCATCAGAACCTGATTGGTGGCGACCTTGTCATTCACCTGGACGTTGATTTCCTTGACGGTTCCCGCCTCGGTAGAAGGAATGGCATTTTCCATCTTCATGGCTTCGAGAATTATAACTTCCTGATACTCCAAAACTTCGTCTCCTACATTCACCAGAATATCGATTATGGTGCCAGGCATCGGTGCAATTACTTCTTTGCTCATTCCTTCCTCCCTTCAAAATAACAATGGTTTTATTGGGTTTAACTTGGGTTTCTTAGCATGCAATAAGCTGCCTTGATACTTGATGACGTCTGGAATGTCAAGCCGAAAGCCAAAGTTTTTACTGGCATTCGTTTCCAATTATGTTAATGTTCTTGACCTGTCGGACGCGTTCATATATGAAATACTGCTTCGGGCTTTAGTCTTCCAGATAACCCATTTGCGTGCCGCCGGTTCGCGGCGCTCGAATCGCGGTTGCCGGCCTCCAGGCGGGATGACAACGAATTATCTGCAAGCCTAAATTTCGAACCATAAAAGAGAGGAATTGGAGGAAAGACATGAGACCGTATTTTGAAAAAATGCAGGACTTTGGACAGGAATTAAAAGCGGGGCAGCTTAAAAGCACCGAAGCCAACGTGGGCAAGCTCAAGGAAGTCGAGGATCAGGTCGAAGAAGCTTTGCAAAAGGTGAAAGCGGCCGGATTGCCGACGGAAAAAATTAATGCGCGCGGACAGCTCACCATCTGGCAGCGGTTGGAATACCTGGTCGACGAGGGCACCTGGTGCCCGCTTCACAGCCTGTATAACCCGGCCGAAAACGTCGAGGGTACCAACAACATCGTCGATGGGCTGGGTAAAATCTCGGGTAAATGGGCGGTGATCATCGGTTTTGACAACAAGGTGTTTGCCGGCGCCTGGCTGCCGGGCCAGGCTGAAAATGTTTTCAGGTGCACCGATCTTGCCAAGCGGCTGAATATTCCCGTTGTGTGGCTGGTCAATTGCAGCGGTGTAAAACTGACCGAGCAGGAAAAATTTTACGCCGATCGCCGTGGTTCCGGTACCACGTTTTTCCGGCATGCGGAACTCAACAAGGATGGCATTCCAATTCTGGCCGGAATCTATGGCACCAATCCCGCCGGTGGCGGGTACCAGGGGATCAGCCCCACCATCCTGTTCGCCCACAAAGACTGCAATATCGCCGTGGGCGGCGGGGGTATTTTAAGCGGCATGTCTCCCAAGGGATATTTTGATCTCGAAGGCGCCGAGCAGCTGATCGCGGCCGCCAAACAGTATAAAGCCGAACCCCCGGGAAGCACCAAGATCCATTACAATGAAACGGGCTTTTTCCGTTACGTATTTGAAAAGGAAGAAGAGGTGTTGGACGGCCTCAAAGATTACATGAAGGATATGCCGGCCTACAATCCCAAATTTTTCAGGGTGGCAGAGCCCAGGGAGCCCCGTTTGCCGGCCGAAGATATTTACCGGCTGCTGCCGTTTAACCAGAAGCAGATGTATAATTTTGACGAGATTCTGGCGCGTCTGGTGGACGGCAGCGAGCATATGGAATTTCGCCCGGGCTATGGCCCTGAGGTTTATACCGGGCTGGTTAAAATCGACGGGTTTTTAGTGGGGGTTATCGGAAACCGGCAGGGATTTTTCGGTGAAGACTATCCGGAGTATGCGGATTATCCCGGCATCGGCGGCAAGCTCTATCGCCAGGGCCTGATCAAAATGAACGAGTTCGTTACCCAATGCGGCCGGGACCGGGTACCGGTAGTCTGGTTTCAGGACACCAGCGGCATTGACGTCGGCGACATTGCCGAAAAGGCCGAGCTTCTGGGGCTGGGCCAATCGCTGATTTATTCCATTCAGCAAACCGACGTTCCCATGATGCTGGTCGTTTTAAGGAAGGGAACGGCCGCGGCGCACTATATCATGGGCGGGCCGACGGCCAACCGTCACAATGCGTTCACCCTGGGGACGGCCACCACCGAGATTTACGTCATGCATGGAGAAACTGCCGCAGCCGCAAGCTTCTCACGCCGTCTGGTAAAAGAAAAAGACGCCGGCAGGCCGCTGGAACCGGTCATCGATGAGATGAACAAACTGGTGAAGGAATACCATGATTACTCACGTCCGGCGTATTGCGCCCGGCACGGCCTGGTGGATGAAGTCGCCAAGGTGACCGACATCCGCAAATACCTGGCCGCCTTTGCCGGTGCCGCCTATCAAAATCCCAGATCCATCTGCCCCCAGCATCAGATGATGCTGCCCCGGCTGATTAGGGGATAGGTTGAGTTGCGCGTTACGGGTTGCGGATTAGGAAAATCGGCAACTTCGCAGAATTTGTTTCTATTTGGCAGGCCTATAAAATCCGGGTGGGAGCGGCTTCCAG
>Ga0209536_100003708_pt1 | contig 24431 bp, 24 predicted proteins | sample DeeMarSeWOR28_12_FD_187461 | JGI IMG/M metagenome (GOLD analysis project Ga0209536, IMG submission 187461) | Marine sediment microbial communities from White Oak River estuary, North Carolina - WOR-2-8_12 (SPAdes) (version 2) | ecosystem: Environmental > Aquatic > Marine > Intertidal zone >...
CGGAGAGAGAGGGATTCGAACCCTCGGTGGGGTATAACCCCCACACTCGCTTAGCAGGCGAGCACCTTCAGCCGACTCGGTCATCTCTCCGGCCAAATTGTTATGTTATAATATGGCGGAGGGAGTAGGATTCGAACCCACGGAACTTTCGTTCAACGGTTTTCAAGACCGCCGCCTTAAACCACTCGGCCATCCCTCCATTCTTGCGCCTATGGTATGTACCATTTCAGCCCGGGACTGTCAATAACATGCGTTGCCCCTATGTTTTTAGCAATGTTCCAGAGGAAGATTCTTTTTCCTGCTCTCTCCTGGTGGATATTTACCTCTTTATTCTTCCGAGAGTTTTTTCAGTTCATATAGTAGATTTAAGGCATCAAGAGGTGTTAAAGCGTCAGGCTTTATGGTTTCCAGTTTTTCACGGACCGGGTCATTCCCGGGCACAAAAAGGCTTAACTGGTTTGGATGTTTTGCTGCTGTTCCGGTTTGTTTTTTGTCCTGCTGCTCCGTACTTGCCGCAATGCGGGGTTTTCCGAAGTGATCAAACTCTCCTTTTTCAATATTTTTTAATATTTCATGGGCTCTTTCCACCACCTTGGGTGGCACCCCGGCCAGGGCCGCAACCTGGATACCATAACTTCTATTTGTTGAGCCCCGCATGAGCTTGTGCAGAAAAATTATAGAATCGTTCCACTCCCTCACGCCGATATTGAAATTTTTGACCCTGTTCCGTGTCAGGGCAAGCTCCGTAAGTTCATGATAGTGCGTGGCAAAAAGGGTTTTGACGCCTTTGTTGTTTTTATTTACGAGGTCCTCAGCTACTGCCCAGGCAATGGCAAGACCGTCAAAAGTGCTGGTACCTCTGCCTATTTCATCCAGAATGACCAGGCTGTTTTCCGTGGCATTGTTGAGGATATTGGCTGTTTCATTCATCTCAACCATGAAGGTAGACTGGCCGCGGCGCAGGTCATCCATAGCGCCCACCCGGGTGAAGATACGGTCAACTACGCCGATATCGGCCTTTGCAGCCGGCACGAAACTGCCCATCTGGGCCATGAGAACAATGAGGGCTATCTGTCGCAGAACAGTTGACTTCCCTGCCATGTTGGGGCCGGTGATGATCAGAACCTCTTCGTTTTCCTGGTCCAGGTGGATGTCGTTGGGCACAAAGCGCCCGGAGGGAAGGGTCTGTTCAATAACCGGGTGCCTGCCTTCAATAATGGTGATTTCCTCCCCATCCGCCACATGGGGCTTGACATAGCGGTGGCGGTGCGCTGCTTCGGCCAGGCAGGCAAAATAGTCAAGCCGGGCCAGGTGCGCGGCGGTTTCCAATAAAATGGAACTCTGGGCGGCTACCTGATTACGGATCTCTGTGAATATCTGGTATTCCAGGGTAAGCCGTTTTTCTTCTGCCCCCAAAACCTTGCTTTCAAACTCCTTCAGGTCTGGGGTTATGAACCGTTCTCCATTTACCAGGGTCTGCTTACGGATGAAATACTCGGGAACATTTGCCAATTGGCCCCGGCTCACCTCAAGATAATAGCCAAAGACCTTATTGAACCCTATTTTCAGGTTTGCTATGCCTGTACGTTCGCGCTCCTTGGCCTCCAGGGCCAGTATCATACTCCTGCCATCCCGCTGGATTGCCATGAGTTCATCCAACTCAGGATGAAAGCCCTCCCTGATAATTTTACCTTCACGCAGCGTTACCGGCGCATCATCCCTGATGGCTTTTTCCAGCAGAGTCTTGGTCTCAGGCAGTTCGTTCAGGTCAGTTCCTATCTGATGTAAAATGCCTTCGTGCATTGCTGCGATAAGATTTTTAAGCGGGGGCAATTGGGTCAGTGTATTGCGAATGGCCAGGAGATCCCTGGGATTGGCGCTGCCGAGAACCACACGGCTGTTCAGCCGTTCAAGATCATAGACCTCTGCCAACAGATCGCGCAGGTTTTGTCTCAGCCTGTTGTCGAGATAAAGCTGCTCCACAGCCTGGAGGCGGGTACGGATCCGGCCCACATCCCGCAGCGGAAATAAAAGCCGCCGCTTGAGAAGGCGCGCCCCCATGGAGGTGGATGAATAGTCAAGGGTTTCAAGCAAAGAACCCTTCCTGCTGCCGCCAACAATTGTCTGGGCCAGTTCAAGATTTCGCCGTGACGGCTCATCCACAATTAAAACATCCTCAAGGTTAACAGGAATGAGTTTTTCTATATGCGAACAGGCAGTTTTCTGCGTTTCCGATATATACTGCAGCAGGGCTCCTGCAGCAGAAATACCCGGCTCCATTTGCTCACAGCCAAACCCAGCCAGGTTCAGGGTCTGAAAATGTTCAAGCAATACATCTCTGGCTGTTTCGAAATGAAACGTATGTTCAGCACGCGTGGTCAGGCACAGATTGGGAAGAAGCCCCATGATGCTTTGCAAAACATCCTTGCTGCCTTCTCCTTCTGATTCATTGATAAGAAGCTCTGCAGGAGCCATGCGGGAGAGCTCATCAAGCAGCTCATCAAGAGTATCATGTTCGCTGACCAGGAATTCCCCGGTGGATATATCAAGATAGCTGGCGCCATAGTGGCTGTTTGACGTCTCTGCTGAGAGCGAGATTGCTGCAAGGTAGCGGTTGCTTTTATCATCAAGAAGCTGTTCCTCGGTCGTTACGCCAGGAGTAACCACACGAACAACTTCACGTTTAACGATCTTGCCTCCTTTTACCAGGCGGGGGTCTTCAACCTGCTCACAGACTGCGACCCGGTGTCCTGCCTTGACCAGTTTTGCCATATATGAGGAAACCGCGTGGTGCGGGACGCCGCACATGGGTATTTTATTTTTTTCATTTTTGCTGCTGCGGGAAGTCAACGTTATGCCAAGGATTTTCGCAGCAACCACGGCATCATCAAAGAACATCTCGTAGAAGTCACCCATTCTGTAAAACAGGATGGCATCCTCATACCCGGCCTTGATCTCCATATACTGCTGGAGCATGGGGGTTATTTTGGGCTTTGCTGACATAAATTAATTGCAGAGTTAATTATTTTCTTCATGGTTTGCAGCATGAAAGATGGTAAAGGTTTTTTGACTTTAATCAGTGTCTTCTTTTTCTTTGCTTGCCCAAAAGAAAAAGAAGCAAAAAGAAAGGGCAGCCGGTCACTTGGTCCCGCTTACAACGGGACTGCCCGGAGTTTATGCCCCGTTTCTGGGGTACTGCTCGCAAAAAGCTGACGCTTCGGAAAGTCGCGGAGTTTATACCCCTTTTAGGGTGCTCCACCGAATCGTTTGGCGCTTTTTGTTCCGCTGCTCGGCGGCGTGAAATGGCATTTTAAATACTTAAACATTTGATTGAAAAATTCATCTCTTTTGTTGAGTCGTCTTTACCTCTTTAAAAGCAACTCCTGGAAGTCAGGCAACAGGAGATTAAAGGTCTTTTCAATATGCTCGGGAATCGTTCGCACTTCAGCCAGAACCGTCATAAAATTGTGATCACCTTCCCAGCGCGGAACCACATGGAAATGCAGATGCTCAGGATGACCGGCTCCGGCAACTGTACCAAGGTTGAGTCCAACATTAAAGCCATCTGGATTCATGTGCTTTCTTAAAATGGCAACAGACTTGCGGACCATATCAAATAAAGCAGCACTTTCCTCCGGTAAAAGGTTATTTATGTCGTCAACGTGACGGCTGGGTGCAAGCAACAGGTGGCCGTTTGCATAAGGAAAGCGGTTCAGAAAAACCACGGCTAAGGCATCACGGTAAAGGAGCAGGTGTTCTTTTTCATAAGTATTATTCATGCCGGCCTCAAAAATACACTCTTTTCCCGCCTGGTCCTTTGCTTCGATATAGGCCATTCTCCATGGAGTCCAAAGGTTTTTCATGCTGTTTTTCCTATATGGTGAATTCTGCCTTCCATACTCTGCTCGTCAACCTTGATGATGGCGTAGGTCCCGGTAGCAGTGAAGCTTCCCGGGTTTACCATAAGGGTAGGTCCGTAGCGGCGGCAGACAGGTTTGTGGGTATGGCCATAAACAATGCAGTCTATGGGCGCAAAAACATCGAACAGCCTGTCTTCAATATTGTACAGGTAGCCGGCGCCGTGGACAAGGGCCAGGCGGAAATTACCGACCTCGATAATTTTACTGGCGGGTAAAGTATCCCTGGTCCTGGGCCCACACATATTGCCATGCACTGCATGGACGGTTTTTCCTGCAAAGACATCAAGAACAGAGAGGCTAGTCAGGTCACCGGCATGAAAAATCATGTCGGTATCTGCAAAGCATATCCCGGCTTTTTCCCTGAACCATATGTCCGGTTCCAGGAGATGCGTATCAGAAAGAACACCAATGATAATCATAGATAGTATTTTTATACATTAAACGGGTAAGTATATTCTGCTTTCAGCTTTCTTAAAATCGTACCTTGACCCTGTAAAGAAGTTCCGCTGCTCCTTTGGCAGGCACCGGGATATGCCATTCTGCCTCTGAAGAGCTTATTTTTTTGTGACTGCTGTTTTCAGACAATATCTCCCAGTCTCCGGGCATTGGCTCTACGACCCTGACCACCACGTCTTCAGCCTTGCCGTTTTTAAGTTCAATGCGGTAGGCGCTTTCAAAGACATAGTTATATTCACCAAAGCCGGCGAGTTTTTTAAAGTCTGTCTGTTTGCGCTCTGCCGTGATGTCAAAGGCGCTGCCCAGCTTGAGCCTGACGCTTTCATTTTCAGCGGTGTGATCTATGCGGTCTTCACCGACAAACTGCACCGAACCCTTCCTGTCCTGCTTGTAAACCCGAATGATCCCTTTTGGCAGGGGCAGGCCCATGTTTTCCTTTTTTGTGTTTTCAAAAGTGAGGTATACAGCCACCTTGATCCTGGAGCCCAGGTCACCAGACCTGTTCCGGTAATAGTAATCCTGTCCCTTGAGGAGATACTCCTTGGTGCTTGCTATATTATCTGTCTGCAGCAGCGCTACTTGTTTCGTCTGATTTTCTAAAATGTCGGTTGTTCTGTCCAGCGTATAAAGGTGATAATCCATGAGGGATTCCTCGGCCATACTCGGTGCTTTTGCTGCATATGCAATGTCTGCGGCCTGCTCACGAAAGGTTTTTTCAAAAACAGGCTGCACCTGGTGCACATCGCCGGCAACAAGCTGCAGGTGTGCATTTTTATATGATGTCCCGCTTTTGTTGGTAAGGGTTACCCAGCCCAGGAGATTGAGCCTGTTTTCGTCAGAGTTGAGTTCTGCAACGTAATCAGCCTGCCAGCTCAGACCGCCGGTAAGATAGCTTAACTCAAGAGTTTTTTCCCCGCCTGTTTTGTTAGCCAGGTGCATGACGAGTGTTGGTTTGTCGCGCAGGTTTTCCGGTACATCCGGGAAAATGAGACGCCCCCCGGAAAGACCTGTTTCTATCCTGTCCTCCACCCTGAGTACCACCCCGTTGTTGGAACTTAACACTGTGGCTTCCTCAACTGTTTCTTCTCCGGTTGTCGGGTGGGTTTTGACAACACCGATGGTTCTGCCCACATACTTTTCAAGCAGCTTCTGGGGTGTGAGTAAATCAAAATCAAAATTCTGCTCGATAACCATTGTGTCCTGCGAGGCGCCAGTTTGCAGAAGGGCGGTTTCCGGCCGCATCATACCGCTCACTTCGCGAAAAGCAAGTGTGCTTTCCCCCGCCGGCAGGTTAAGTATCCGTTTGTCCTTTACCAGGGCAAGGTTTTCGTTATATATCGTAACAGCAACTTCTTTCTGGTCTGCCAGGGTACTCACCTTTTCAGGAGAAGCGGCCATGCCGGGTCCGGCAGACAAGAGGAGCACAGACAGGACCAAACCTGTTACATATCTGTTAGCCATAAATTACCTCCTGTTTGTATAGTTTAAACCAGACTATCATTCTGACTCTTGCAGCAAATTTACGTGCCTGTGTTTATAAGACGATATTCAGTGATTTATTCCAGTTAAAGAAAAAAATCAAAAGGTCATTTGAGCTCCGGGGCAATATGCTTCATTGAGAGCCAGCGAACCATAATCTTATCGTTGCATAAAAGTACGCAAAAACGTATAGTAGGCCGCCTATTTATGATTACAAAGGTAATTAAAAATTCTTATATACTATTTTAGGAGCAAAAAACATGTACACCGCATCAGACTTACGTAAAGGTTTGAAAATTCAAATTGATGGTGAACCCTATATAGTTGTTGATTTCCAGTTCTCCAAACCGGGAAAAGGCCAGGCCCTTTACCGCACCAAGCTTAAGAACATGGTGACCGGCAACCAGTTTGACCGAACATTCAGGTCCAACGACAAGTTTGAAAAAGCCCCCCTTGAAGAGAGGACCATGCAGTACCTCTACTCACAGGGAGACGAATTTCATTTTATGGATACCAAGAACTATGAGCAGATTGTGATCTCGCGGGAGCAGATGGGAGATGATGTTAATTTTCTTATTGATAACATGGAGGTCCAGATCCTGCTCTTTAACAACAATCCAATCGGCGTCACCCTGCCGAACTTTGTGAACCTGACAGTTACGCAAGCAGACCCCTGGGCAAAGGGGGACACATCCGGCAGCGACTCGAAGCCTGTTACTGTGGAAACCGGCTATGTTCTCCAGGTCCCTCCGTTTATCGAAGAGGGGGACAAAATCCAGATAGATACACGGACCGGCGTGTACATGACCAGGGTCAAGGAGTAATAGAGCTGCAAAAAGTCCGATCTACTGTGTCGCAGCACATTTTTATGCGCTCGGCATACCTATGTATTGCCTCGCTTACAAAAAAATACTGCTCCGTGTATATCAAAATTTTTGCAACTCTACCCATGGGAAAATTTTGTTAAAAAATTTTGCTATAGCTTTCAGCCATGCTTAATGAATCGGGCCTGCGGCAGCGGGCCGCACTCATCCAGGCTGTACGCCGGTTTTTTATCAACAGGGGTTATCTTGAGGTTGATACGCCTCTCAGGCTGCCCGTCCTGATACCAGAAGCCCACATTGAACCAGTGGCGTCCGGCAATCATTTTCTGCAGACATCTCCGGAGATCTGCATGAAACGGTTGCTGGCAGAAGCCGGCTGCCGCAAAATTTTCCAGATTTGCAAGTGCTTTCGCAATAATGAGCGTGGCGACAAACATATCCCAGAGTTTACGATGCTGGAATGGTACCGCGCCGATACTGACTATCTTGCCCTCATGGACGAGTGCGAGGAATTAATTATTGAAGTGGCCGGGGCTTTAGGGCACAACAATGCCTTGGTTGTAAAAGGCACTCAGGTCAATCTCGAAAAGCCATGGCAGAGGCTCTCTGTGACTGATGCCTTTGGAAAATATTCCCCTGTGTCAATGGTGCAGGCCCTGGAACAAAATATTTTTGATGAAATGCTCTGCAGCCATATTGAGCCTCACCTTGGTATAAAAAAACCTGTATTTCTCCATGACTATCCTGTCGAGCTCGGGGCCCTGGCCAGGAGGAAGAGAGAGAATGCTTCCCTGGCAGAACGTTTTGAGGTCTATGTAGCTGGATTGGAACTGGCCAACGGTTTTTCCGAGTTGACGGATCAGCCGGAACAGCAACAACGCTTTGAAACAGAGTTGCAATTGCTCAGAAAGCAGGGTCGCACGGGCGCTGAATTGCCCCGAAAATTCCTCTTGTCTCTGCCAAAACTCCCTGAAACGGCAGGTATCGCCCTCGGTATTGACAGGCTGGCCATGATGTTATTCAACGCAGAAACAATCGACCAGGTTGTGTCTTTTACCCCTGAAGACCTGTAGCATGAACATGGCAGGTGAACGGGCCGGAGACTAGGAAAGAAGCAGCAGGTAGAGGCTGCTGAATATGGCCCAGAGAAGGACAAGGGCTGTAGTGATCACACAGCAGAGTGCTGCAATTTTATGCCCATGTTTTTCGCGGCTTCGCTCCTTGTACCCCAGGAGAAAACCCAGTGCAGCGCCGGCAAGCATGCCGCCGCCGTGGGCCCAGTTGTTGATAGCCGGCACCAGAAAGCCGAACAGGAAGATACCGATGGCCCAACCACCTATCTGCCTGTATATCGTCTGCCCGTAAATCCCACCCCTGCTTTTGCCAAAATACAAAGCGGCACCGATAAGACCGCAGACAGCTGCTGATGCCCCAATGGTAAAGGTAACCCCGGCAAGGTAGGAAACAAAAAAACCGACAACACCGCTGAGTGTGTAAATAATAAACATTCGATAATTGCCATATTCATGCAGGACCAGCGGGCCCAGTTGCCGCAGGGCGATCATGTTGAAAAATATGTGCATAATGGACCCATGCAGATAATTGGCTGAGATGAGGGACCACCAGCGATGAAGCCGGTCTATGGGAATATAACCTGATGCTCCGAGTAAAAGGAGACTGCGGTTGTCCGGAGAGAGAAAAAAGAAAGGGTTAAAAGAAAGATTTGTGGAGCGGGCACTGATGAGAAGCGACAGAACATACATTGCCACATTGACCCCAATGAGGATTTTGAGCAGCTGATCTGCGTCACTCATGCCCCGGCCTATAAGGCGTTGCCAGGGAGATGTCGGGTTTTTCAAACCGCAGTATGGGCAGACTGAGTCATCGCCACTGATGAGTCTTCTGCAATTTGGGCAAAGTAAGGACCTACGTTGGTTTTGAGTCATTTGCTGTCCTGTATGTTTGTCAGGTTGGCCTATTTAGATACTCATTTATGCTCGGTAGAGAAAATTTTTAGCAAGCAAATTATTTTTTTGCATAAAAAAGGATGCGTCAACTGGGAGCGCATCCTTTTTAATTTAAACTGCAGCGTGTTATGAAGTTATGGGGCTTGACAGATCTTTGCCTCAGTCTTTGCCGGGTTTTTCTCTAAATGCTTATGGCGGTTGCCGGCAGCATCTGCAATTCTTTTTACAATGTTCGAAAGGTCTGAATTCCGCCAGACTGCTGCGAAATCAGGGTCCTTCAGGAGTTTGTCACTTATAATAAAACCACTCTGTTCCTGAGGGTCAAGCCGTATGTCTTCATATGTAAAAGCCTCTTTCCTCTCCAGTACTCTGCCAAAAAGTTTCTGAATGGTGTACACAAAGAATTTTTTCACATCCTCTGTAGATTCTGCAATGTTCATATTCTGGCGCAATTCCGGACGCAGCTCTTGCTCGTACTTGGAAAAAGAAAGTTGTCTTGCCATAGCAGTACTCCTTCTAGCCTAATTATTTGTTTTTTTTGACCATTGCCGATTATGCAACAAAGATGTTTTGGGGCCTCTACGTCATACACACTCCTCCTTAATGTTTATTTCATCAAAAAAAATCCTCTCATGATATTATAACCCATTTTTATCCTTTAGCCACTGCCGAACACAAGGAAGATTTTTCTCTGGCAGGTCTGCCGCGCTTCTGATACCCTGAAATAGACCGGAATTATTGGATTCCAGCAAAATAAACATCGTTTTCAGGCCAGGCCTGAAAAAGTTTTCAAATGAAAGTCAGAGGAAAACCATGGCAAAAAAAATATCAGTAAAACTTGTCTTCATGATCCTTTTTTTCCCTATGATAATGCAGGGGGCAGAAAACGTTTGCCTGGAAGGAGACTGTGACAACGGCACCGGAGTTCTGCTTTACGGGGACGGCGAAAAATATAGTGGAGATTTCAAAGAGGGCAAGCGGCACGGACAAGGAATCCTGATATCGGCAAGCGGCAAACACTATGAAGGGAATTGGGCCAATGATCTAAAGAATGGCCAGGGAACGCTGGTCGAGTCCAATGGTGAAAAATATACCGGGACATTTGAAGATGGGGTAAAGCAGGGACAGGGACAATATACATTTTCCAATGGTGAGGTCTATACCGGTGCATTTGACAAGGGAGAACCGAACGGCTTGGGCGTTCATACCTATCCCACCGGCGAGAGGTACGAAGGAGAGTTTAAAAACAGCCTCTATGATGGAAAGGGAACCCAGACATTTCCTGACGGCAGAAAATATATTGGGAATTTCAGCAAGGGCAAAGCACACGGCATGGGTACACTGACCCTTGCCAATGGTGAAAAATATGTCGGCGAGTTTGCTGATGGCATGGGCAACGGAACCGGAACGTACATTTTTCCTGGAGGCACAATCTATGAAGGTGAGTGGAAAGATTTTACGTATCACGGCCGCGGCAGCATAACTTTTTCTGATGGCAGCAAATATGTAGGAGAGTTCAAGCGTGGTAAAAGAGAGGGACAGGGTACAATTACTTTTGCCGATGGGGAGACTTATGAGGGCAGCTGGAAAGATGACAAAAAGCATGGATTCGGTATTTTGACGACTTCAGCAGGCGATAAATATGAAGGGGAATGGCAGGAAGACAGGTTTATGGGTGAAAAGAAGGAATAAAGTATATTGCGTTCCCTAAAAAATTTTCTCTGCAATACCTGTAGGTTATGACAGGGGCAATGCCGGTCTTTACCTTAAATGTATTCCGTACACACTTCACAGGGCACTTGCGTATGTAGATATTTTTTTACTTTTGTGGCAGAATCCGGTACATATTGTTACGATTGGTGCGATTGATACCGAAATCATTTTACATCACTAACATCGGCTAGGATTTCCAGCACAGAAAAGCACGACAATCAACAGGGAGGGTCAATGTAATGCCCAGCAATGAGTATGCCACAATGATTAAGTATGGGGAATGGCTCGAGGAAGTATTACAAAAAGACATAAAACCCTGGCAGCTGACAAAACAGTTTCAGGCGGCTGTTACGATTTTGGATCTTGATTATGCCTTATCGTTAAACGACTTGAGTCTTACTATTATTGACAGGATAGAAAAAGAGAAGGTTTGGGACTATTACATCTACCACGCTTATACCCTTGCGGAGAAAAATGATGTTTCATTTATTGGGTCATTTCGTGAGATCAATGATCCCTTGAGAATCTATGATTTTTTGTCTGATCTGCGAGAAAACACCTATGCAGACAAGTATCCTGAAAATTATTTTGAGCGTGTATTAAAATCCGTAATAACCATGTATATGGATCGCCGATTTATTTTAAGCTGGCTCAAGGGGATGCAGGATAATGATGTCCCCTGGGTGGCAGGTGCTGAAACAGGAGCTGTTGGTATCGAGCATCTGGTTGCTAATTACAATGGCATACGGGAATCACTGCGGTTTGATAAAATACAGGGCTTTCGGCGTGTTGTGTCTTTTTCGGAAGAATATCCCCATGCCGTATTAGGTGTCCCCACAGAGGTTCTATTGTCTCATATTGCATTAAAATTTCTGCTGTTGGGGGAGTATGATTATTTCGGTTTTTGTGGTCACTGCAGCAGTTTTTTTGTGGTTCACCGTAAGGGGCGGAAAGTATATTGTTCTGATATCTGCCGGGCAAATGCCTCAAAGATCCGTGCAGGCCAGTAGGCAACACCGTGCACCAATGCTTTCTGATTCGTTTTATTGTTTCTTTATTTCGTTACGTGTAATAATATAGAAAAATCCTTGCCGTTTCAAAAAATTATGCGATTTGCAATCGTGTATTCTCTGTTCTGTTGCTGCCTCAAGGCAACGTATCCAGATCCTGCTTTCGGTTCACATTAGAAAAATGCTGCAAGCTGCCCATAACAGATAGCAGTTCTTCCCCTGTGACCTTTCTGACCGACAATATTTCGAGCAGCTCCTTGAGCTGGTTTCTTTTATTCTCCAGCTGGAGTTCGATGGTAGCGCGTGCTGTTTTGTGATAGAGCCCGCAGAGGGGCTCCGGCCCGGATGTCGGCCAGGGAATTACCGCTTCGTGGGTCTCTTTTGCAAAACCACACAGAAAGGTGACTACATCAGGGGTAACGGCCGGCATGTCACAACCGATAACAAATATCCATGGTTTGCCTGTATGGCATAAGGCCGCATGAATGCCTGCCAATGGCCCCATGTTCTGATACCTGTCACTGGTCGTCTCCATGTTGAGAAAGGTGAACTGCTCCGGGGTATTGGCAACCAGCAGTAAATTGCTGAATACTGCTGCAAGTGTATCCCGTACATGCTGAATAAGGAATTTCCCACGCCACAGGGCCAGGGCTTTATTGCTGCCGAAACGGCTGCTTTGCCCTCCGGCCAGGACAACACCTGTTATGTCCTGTATCGGTTCCATTTTTACCGGTGCAGTATTTTCTCCAGGATAAAGGCAGCGAGTCCATCAATGTCCTCAGGCGTGAACCAGGGAAGATCATGGCGTATCCGTAAGTCGCTTACCATGGCAATGAGCGTTTCGCCCGGATCCTGCAAGGGCTCATCGTAAAGCGTGCTTCTGAAAACTTCAATTTTGGGGAGCGAGGACCACTTATAGCCTTCTGCGATAACCAGGTCAATGTTTTGGAAATAACGGCTGACAAGGTCCTCAACAGGTGTATCCGCACTGGTGTCCTGGATGAAACCTATGCCTGTGGGGGATGACAAGAGCACGGCCCGGGCGCCGGCCTGCTTATAACGCCAGGTATCCTTGCCGGGCGTATCCATCTGTATCGCACCGTGATGGTGTTTAATTGTGCCTGTGTGAAACCCTTTATGCGCCAGGGCCGGGATAAGTTTTTCAATAAGGGTGGTCTTGCCGCAGTTCGGTTTACCGGTGAATGCCAGAACAGGCGGCATGAATGATCCTTTAAATAGTCAGGTCGTCGCGCCTGCTTTTACGCGGTCCGCCATGTCCAGCTGTCCGCCAGTCACGGATCGGTGCAACTTCAAGCAGCTGGTCTTTGCGGTCAAGGTTCTCAAGGCGATCATGGATCATTTGCCAGATACAGTCTATCTCAGAATGAATCTCGCACTTGCCGTTCTGTGAACCACCGCATGGGCCATTCATCAGGCTCTTGGCGCAGCGGGCAACCGGACACAGGCCGCCGGTCAGATGGAGGACACAATTGCCGCAGCCGGCACACTGTTCAGTCCAGATGCCCTGCTCTGGTGAGCCGCCGAAAAAGGTAGTATTTACAGCTGGATAGACAATGGTGGTCGGGCGCAGGTTGGCGATGAAATTCACCCCGACACCGCAAGCCATGGATACGATGGCATCATACTTGCCATCCCAGGTATCAAGACCGTCTACATACTCCTTGTCGCATTGACGGACCAGGCTTCCTTCCTGGACTTCGATCTTGCGCCCGTCTTTTTTTGCCCCCAAACGGAGAAGTGAGGCGAGCAGCTCAACCTCCCTTTCACCTCCGGCAGAGCATACTGTGACACAACCGCGACATCCCAGGACCAGGATTTTTTCATGATTCCTGGTCATTTCAACTATTTCGGCAATAGGCTTGCGCTCTGCAATTATCATGCTGATTCTCCTTTGAGCGGGCTCGGCCCTAATTTTTTGATTTTCTTGTCCATTTCCTGGGCTACAGCAACAAATTCAGGGTGAAATCCCCTTTCCAGGTGAAACATTTCAATCCGCTCAGCTTCCACGTCCAGTTCACTCAGGGCCGTTTTAACTGCCAACACTCTTTTGGCTGCCCTCTGGCTTCCTTTAACATTGTGGCAACTGTCAACAGGACACCCCACAACATACACGGCATCAGCACCATCCTCAAATGCCTGCAAAAGGGTGCTTACCTGAATTTTTCCTGTACACGGCACCCTGAATAGAGAAACACTTTCGGGGAATCCATCCTGCTTGAGGCCTTCAGGCCCCTCAGCACAGGTTTGCTGCGAGGTGTAATGACAACAAAATGCTCTGATATTTGGTGTAAAATCGCTCATTGGACACTCCAGCCAAATGGTGGTTTTATTAACTGCCGCAGGCAGCAATCAGAATTTCATCCTGGGATTTATTGAGCATGATTGCCTTGGCAGGACATTCTGCCACGCAGATCCCGCACGCCTTGCAATCCCTGATATCAATCATGGCAACACCTTCAGAATCTATCTTGGGAATCTCCCATGGACATACCCGTACACAGGTAAGGCAGGATACGCATTTATCGCGTTCAACCCAGGCAGCTTTTCCTTTATCAAGGATATCCTGGTCGGTTATATACCCCTGCTCATATGCCATATCCCAGAGAGCCTGCACGATCTCGGCGAAACGGACGTCCTGAGGGCATACAAAAACACAGCTTTTGCACTGGGAGCAGAACCAGAGCAGGTCAGACTTCAGCAGTCTATCCTTCAAGCCCATGCGCACCATATGGATGATCTTGCGGGGATCAAAGTCAGAGATTGCCTGGCTGACAGGACAGATACCGCTGCAGGCACCACAGGAAAAGCAGCGGTTGAGGTATTGGCCGCCCTGCTCTTTGGTTACTTCAGCATTAAAGGCAGGGGTGATTTCCTTGGTCGTCACAGACATAAGAAACCTCTTTTTCTAATAATATATAATAGTTAGAGTATCAAACCTGTATTGAACACTCGCCTACTCCAGGCACTAAGACCTGTCGAAATTACATAATAGACTACTCTTTGTCAATACAACAGGCGAAAAACATATCATAAAAAAACCAGTAGTTCTACCTATAATTTCCGAAAGGACATTTTTTTTTATGTTACTGATCCCGGGAGCCTACGGTTTTGAAAGACAATTCTATGCAATACTGCATGATGCGGGCATGATAAGGCTCCTGTTTTTCCTGCAGCACTTCAATTTACAGCGCTATGGCTCCAGGCCGGTAATTCCCTGTGATCGATTTAAGATTTCACGTGGAGCAATTGTTCCAAAATGGCCTGTCCGATCGGTATAAATGCCTTTCTGGCCTTTGTCTCATTGTGCTGACGCTGCAGTCGGCCAAACACCCTTACCAGGCCCACTTCTTCAATGATCCGCATATTATCCTGCACTATCCTTTTGTCTTCATGCGCCTCAGGGTCAGAAAAAACCACACCTAAAACAGGGATCTGCCTGTTGCGCAAGGCCTCAAGAGTAAGCAGGGTGTGATTTATGGTGCCAAGACCGCTTCTGCCTACTACCAGTGTATGGGGTTGCATCATGGCCAGCAGGTCCGCCAAAAGCAGGTCCCGCCGCAAAGGCACCAGTATACCTCCCACACCTTCGACAATGAGCCACTCATACCTGGCAGCCAGGGATTTGTAGTTTTTCGCTATAACCTCAGGGTCCACGGTCCTGTCTTCCATTTCTGCTGCCAGATGTGGTGAAGCAGGGAACCTGAAACAATAGGGCACCTGCTGGTCAAGAACATCAGGAGTTGCCGGGATGGAGCCTGCATTAATACAGAAAGCGAGATCGTCGGGCAATTTTTCGTTGACGCCGGTTGCAACCCACTTTTGATAGCCTGCCTGTATTCCCTTTGTTTTTAAAAACTCCAGAAACCGGGCGCAGACATAGGTTTTGCCGACAGATGTGTCGGTTCCTGTCACAAAAAGCGTGTTACTGATTATTCCTTTCATTTGTAAAATATCAAATAATTAAGACCACAATTAAGCGCTGATTTGACCAATCTCGCCCTACAGTATATCGTATTTACGGGATGAAGAAAACCGGGAGAATTTATTGAGATTTCCAGAAATTTCTTGAGTTGAAAGAAAAAGGAAACTACATTTTCAACTAAAACTATCATTGCACAGCAAAGAAATCATGACGGTACAAGAGCTTATCATAGCACAGCCAGATATTGCAAAACGTGTTAAGGAGCTCGGCGCGGCAATTACAAAGGATTACGAGAGGGGCCGACTGCTGGTGATAGGCGTTTTGAATGGCGCCTTTATGTTTGTGGCTGATCTTGTCAGGGAAATATCGCTGGAGATGGAAATCGATTTTGTCAGACTCTCCAGCTACGGAATGGGCACGACCTCGGGCTCCCTACACTTTACCAAGGACATTGAGCTGGATATCCATGACAAGAATATTCTTGTTGTGGAAGACATTATTGATACCGGTCATACCCTGGCGTTTCTGAAAGACTCATTTGCAGCGCGCGGCGCGCATTCGATCCGTTTCTGTGCCTTGATTGACAAGAAGGAGCGGCGCGAGGTTGAGGTTGCTGTTGATTATGTGGGTTTTGAAGTACAAAAGGGCTTTCTGGTGGGTTATGGCCTTGACTGCAGGGAACAGCACAGGCAGTTGCCAGAGGTGTATCTCTTGAAAAATTAACACTGTATGAGTTGATCGAACATTTTGAGTGCATTAAGTTCAACAGGAGGCAACATGAGGAATAAGGCAAGGTTTGCAGTAATTCTTTCGGGCTGCGGCAACAAGGATGGCGCAGAAATCCATGAGTCTGTGATGACCCTGTGGGCCATCCATAAGCATGGAGCCGAGTACCAGTGTTTTGCGCCGGATATACCCCAGCACCATGTTCTTAATTTTATCACCGGCCAGGAAATGCCGGAATCCCGTAATGTCCTGATTGAATCTGCCCGTATTGCCCGGGGCAATATAAAAAATCTTAAAGATTACGAACCAATGGACTATGATGGGCTCATTATACCCGGCGGGCTTGGGGTGGCAAAAAATCTTTCAACCTTTGCCTTCGAGGGGCCAGATTGTAGCGTGAATGAAGATGTCATCCGGGCAGTGCAGGAAACCGCTGCCCAAAAAAAACCTATCGGCGCCCTGTGTATTGCTCCTGCCATCGTTGCAAAGATCCTGGGCAATATTACAGTAACCATAGGCCAGGATACGGGTACAGAAGCCGCACTCATCAAGATGGGGGCCACCCATGAAGAAACAACCCATGGTGAAATTACCATTGACAAGGAGCACAGGATAGTTACTACTCCGTGCTATATGCTCGATGCCCGGGTTGACCAGATTGGCACGGGGGCAGAAAATCTCGTCAGGGCATTGCTTGAAATGGTCCAGTATTAGAGCATTGCAAGGGAGTTTGAGACCGGATCAAAAAGGCACATATCCACACGGCTGCCTGACGCAGCCGTGTGAAGATATTATTGAGATTTATTGGGGGTTCTCTATTTTATTTAAAGCCCACGCCGCCATGCGCCTGACGCTTTCATCTTCATCAAGCAGAAGTTCCCTGAGCGGATCGGCACCCCTCCTATCCTGCAGTTCTCCCAAGGCTAAAGCCATCATGCTCCTGACATAGGGCGAGGGATCATTTAGGGCCGGAAGCAGTCTCGACAGGGTAAGAGAAATATCAACCTGGCCGATCTTGCCAAGTGCCTCTGCCGCATAGGCACGTACATAGAGGTTTTCATCTGTGAGGCAGTCGCATACTGAAGCCAGTGATTTTTCTTTATAAATCTCTCCCAGGCTCTGCACAGCCTCGACCCTGACAAACGGGTCTGAGTCATTGAGTTGCAGCAATAACATTTCAAGCTTTTTTTCCTGGGCCAACTCAGAGGAAATAATATTGATATCAGAGGTTGTGGCAGGCTGACGATTCCCCATGTCAACCGCATCGCCATGCCTGACTGCGAATGAACTTCCAGGCAAGGCAAGAAATGTGATCCCAATAATAATGTGCAAGACTGTTTTCATGACATGCCCTCCTTTTGCATAAAAAATTAATCTCGCCCGGTCAAATAGTGCCAATACATCACTATGGGTGTCAAGAATAATATCTCTATGTAAAGGGGAATTTTGCGAAACACAAAGCAGCCCACACCATGAGCATGGTGGAGAACTGAGGGGTTGGGAGGTAATTATTTACAGGCTTTTTATTTTTCAGAAGTGCGGAGCAGATCCAGGTTTTTCATTTTAGTCCGCAGCTGTTTTCGGCTTATGCCAAGCAGTGCTGCTGCCCTGGATTGATTCCATGAGGTTTTATCAAGGGCCCTGATAATTGTTCTTTTTTCAATTTCAGGCAGGTTGAATTCCTTAATCTCCGTATACTCTTCTCCGGCAAGCATTTGCATTTTCTTCGGCAGGCAATGAACATTTATGGTGTCATGCGGGCAAAGAATGACCGCCCGTTCCATTACATTTTCCAATTCACGCACATTGCCGGGCCAGTCATAGCTCTTAAGGGCTGTCATTGCCTCATGATCTATTTCACGGATATCCTTCTTGTTTTTTTCCCGGAAATGCTGCAGATAATGATTTGCCAGCAATGAAATATCATCAATTCTATCCCGTAAGGGAGGAATACGGATTGTAATGACATTAAGGCGGTAATAAAGGTCTGAGCGGAATTCATCATTCTTCAGGGAATCTTCAATGTTTCTGTTTGTGGCGGAAAGCACCCTGACATCCACTTTGATTTTATCTTTGCCTGAAATTCTCCTTATTTCCTTTTCCTGCAGGAAACGAAGCAGTTTCTTCTGGAGCACGAAATCCAGGTCGCCTATTTCATCAAAGAAGGTCGTGCCGCCCTGTGCCATCTCTATCAAGCCCAATTTGCGCTCAACTGCACATGTGAAGGCCCCCTTTTCATAACCGAACAGTTCACTTTCCATGAGCTCAGGAGGGATGGTCGTGCAATCAATAGGGATAAACGGCTTGTCAGCCCGCAGGGATGAGTAATGGATGGCCCTGGCAACAAGTTCCTTGCCGGTCCCCGATTCGCCCAGAATGAGAATGTTGGCATCGGTCTTGCTCACTCTCCTGATCAGGGAGAATACTTCCTGCATAGCAGGGGTCCGCCCTATAATATTCATGAACTCAAGCTTTGCCGGAATGTTTTTGCCTGTTTGAGATGTACCGTTAATCAGAATGTCATTGACCATGGAATCAAGGAGATTCAGATTGACCGGTTTTGTGAGATAGGAATAGGCGCCTTTACGCATGGCATTTACTGCCAATTCAATGGTGCCGTAAGCTGTCAGAAGAATAAAAGGCATATCCGGCGAGAGAGCCTTTGTCTTCTCGAGGAGCTGCTCGCCGCTTATGCCCCCCATTTTGAAATCGGAAATAACGAGATCGTATTTCTTCTTTTTTAAAAGCACAAGGGCCTCTTCGCCTGACAGTGCCGTATCAACCTTAATCTTGTCTTTTTGCAAGGAAGCAGACAACACCTTCAAGGAGTTTACTTCGTCGTCAACCAGCAGAATATTGCGCACCATGAATGAGTCTCCTAATCATGTAATATAAGGGTGAAGATACTGCCTTTGCCAGGCGTGCTTTCCACCGTGAGATCGCCGCCGTGTTCACGGGCAATTTTTTTTGATATGGCCAGGCCGAGACCAGTGCCCCGGGTTTTGGTGGTAAAAAACGGATTAAAGATATTGTGGATAATTTCCGGCAAAATGCCCTTGCCGTTATCTTCCACCGCAAGGTACGTATTGTTTTTCTTGTGCCAGGTTCTTACCGTAATTACGCCCTTTTCATCAACCGCATCGAGGGCGTTGATCAAGAGGTTGATAAGAACCTGTTTGATCTGGTTATAATCGCAGTTAACCAGCGGCAGGTCTGCTGCCAGGTCTTCATGCAGTGTCACCTTGAGATCGGGCGTTTCTTTGCTGAGCAGATAGAGTGCCTCTTTGGCACACTTGTTGATATCTGCTGGTTGGGGATGTGGTTCAGAGGTTTTGGAAAAGCTCAGCAGGGTGCTGGTCAGGTTGTTTATCCGGGAAACCTCACTGGATATAACGCTAACAAACTCTTTAACCAGGCTGCCCTTGGCGTTTTTGCCGATATAATTGGCGGCGCCGCCTATGGCATTGAGCGGGTTCTTTATTTCGTGTGCCAGGGTTGCTGCAAGTTCGCCGGTTGCAGCCAGGCGGCACATCCTCTCCTGTTCCTCGATGGCATTGTCCAACCGGTTTAGCATTTCATTGAAGGCATTTGAAAGTTCCCCGATCTCATCATTACTCTGGCTGGGTATGCGTTGCAACGTGCCCCCTCCCACCATTCCGTCAACGGATCTCTTCAGCTGCAGGATCGGGCGAATCAACCTGATGATCATGCCCAGGCCGAAAAGGAGGCCGGAAATAAGGGTGATGAGAAGGAGCAGAAAGATGATAAAGCGGCGTCCTATTATGGTGACCGGGGAAATATTATCGTAGAAGACAAAGGTCCCGAAAAAGAGAAGCGGGATCGCTGTAAGAATGGAAAAGGCGGCCAGGGCCCTGTAAAGAATAGATCCCTCCATTTTGAGTAATTCCGCCCTGCTCATGCTGAAGAATAAAATGATAAAACCAACCGGTCTCATTATATGTCCATGCAGCCAGATCGTGGATCCGATAGGCGCGGGGAAAAAAAGAAAAATCGCACCGATACAGATGATGAGATGGCCAACTGCCGAAAACAGGAACTGTTTGCTTCTCCTGCGGTAAAATGTACCGATATAGAGCATGCAGACTATGCCGGAGAGATAAGCGATCAAAATCCAGACAAGAGGCCGGAATTGTCCGAAAAAAGGGAACTTTTCATAGGCCATGGGGTGCAACAGGGCCAGCAGAGGAATGTAGAGCAGGGGCAGTGCTATTTTATTCTGCGGATTTTCAACGGAAATAGCCATGATTAAGATGAAAAGCCCAAGGCTGTACCCCAACAGTGTGTGGTAGAGTAAGTTCAGATCAGAATGTGTGGCATGGATCAGGGCATGAATCAGGCTGCTGCTTCCGAGGATAATAAAGCTGGCACCTACAAGAAAGATCCTGCTGCTCTTGATCTGGTTGCCGCTTATTTTAAAGCCGCTGGCCCTGAATGCCCGTATCGCGATCAGCAGACATACTATGCCAATGAGAAATTCCTCAAAGTTATGATACCTGAGGAGGAATTCTTTTGAAAACATGTAGTTTACTGAAGAATAGGTATCTTCCATTTCGCGCCTAGATTCCAAAATTGTCCCTTTTGGGACAACCCAGTCTACCAGACTGGTAACAATTAAACAAAAAGAAGTGGCCTCATAAGCCTTTGCTGGCCAGCACGCCTCTTTATAGGCAGGTACTATGGCATCTGGATTGCAAAGAGAATGCCAGCTGCAGGAAGATAAAACCCGATCTGCTGCAGGAATATTTGTTCAGGATTAATTCACAGAGGCCAGGGAATCATCAGAGGAATCAATACAGGATATAACATTTTGCATTATCTGACGAAAAAAGAGTGGCTGCTCCTTGTCCTGTTTTTGACGTTAGTGACTTTTCCGTTACAATACATCTGGCGCACACTGGATATGTCCACTTTGACAAGCTGGCGCTGGGTCTTTGCAGGAGTCGGGCCGGCCAGGGTTTTTATCCTGATTCTCATTGCGGCCTTACTTGTTATGCCATTATCCATGACGGTGCTGCCGGAAAAGTACCCGGGAAGGTTTTTGTTTTTTTCGGCAATATTGAGCATCCTGCCATTTTTAAGCAGCCCTGAAATCCTTCTGGATTCAGCACGTTATTTTCTGCAGGCAAAATATCTGGCCCAACATGGCACTGCAGCATTTTTGCGCGAGTGGGGCGGGCACATCAACCCCTGGACTGATCTGCCCCTGGTGCCTTTGATATATGGTTTTCTTTTTAAACTGTTTGGCGAGGAAAAACTTGTAATCGCCTTGTATAATGGCTTGCTTTTTTCATTTATTCCTGTGCTCACTTATCTGACAGGCAAACAGCTTTGGGACCGATCAACCGGATTCATCGGCGGCGTATTTATCCTGGCAAGTCCGTATCTCTTTACCCAGGTACCCCTCATGCTGGTTGATATTCACACCATGTTTTTCCTGCTGCTTGCAATATGCGTATTTCTTTACACCCTAGAAAAGGGAGGCTTTTATTGGTCTCTTGGTTCTGCCATGTCAATCAACCTGGCACTGTGCAGCAAATATTCAACCTGGCCAATGCTTGGGGTACTGGGCATCATTGTACTCGTCAGAATGAATTCTCAACCCCTGATCGTAATGAAGCGTTCCCTGGTTGTGGCCGTACTGATTTTCTTCCTGCTGGCCGTTCTCTATCTCTGGAAAGGGGAGGTTATCCTGCAGCAGTTGTATTTCTTGCGCACCTATCAGCTGGCGGGTTTAAAACGGTGGCAGGAAGGATACCTGGCAGCATTTTTCTTCCAGGTCCATCCTTTTCTAACACTTGCCGCCCTGTTTGGAATTTGCCGGGCCTTTATCAAGCGTGACAAAAACATACTGATTCCAGTCTGGTTTGTTGCCCTGGCCTACATTCTGGAGCTTAAAAGAGTGCGCTATCTTCTTCCCCTTCTTCCTTTTCTGGCCTTAACAGGCGCTTACGGTCTGCAAAGAATCCCCCATAGCCAGGTGCGGAGTTACGTTGCATACTGCGGCATGGTATCATCACTGGTGATAGCACTCCTGGCGTATAAACCTTTCCTGGAAAGTACAAGCATGGCAAATATTAAAGATGCAGGAAGATTTCTGGATACGCTAACTTCGAAAGCTATCGAAGTATATTGTCTTCCCCAGGCCCGCTCCCTGGGAAATACCTCTGCGGCGGTTCCCGTACTTGACCTTTATACCGATAAGGTAATCGTCCAGGAGCAAGCTTGGAGTACTGTTGCAGGACAGCAAAGCGCGCAAAATATATCCCTCCGCTTTACCTGGGAGCTTCAACAGCCGGATTATTACAGGGTCAATACGTTTGCCGGCCTCAAGCTTCCCCTTGTCATTATCGCCAGTGAGCCAACAGACGATATCCCCCTTGAGTTGAGAAAGAAATACCCCGCCGCCACTCTTCTCCGCCATTTCAATAAAAGCTCCGGTGTTTTTCGATACCAGACCTTTATTTCGGTCTTTACTCCTCTGTAAATCACAAACATTTTTGTCCCAAACGGGCCAATTCTGCATTACAGGGTGTTCCGATCGGGACATCGTGCAGTCATTTCCATCTGCGATCCACGGAAGAGTGGCTGTCCCAGAAATTTCAATACCAACCCGTTCAGCCTGCCTGGAAAGGGAGAAAGGCCCAACCTGGTATCCTGCAAAAAGTATATACCACAATGTGGCACGTCCATTGCAAAGGGGAGTGTACATTTTTGATAAACACAACGGCAACATGTTGTCTGTAAGAAGAAAACCAGGAAATAAAAAAGGAGGTTACATGTGGACGCCATAGTCACAGGAGCAATAACAGAGCCCAAGGCAGCAGATTGCTGCAGTGATAGCAAATCTATCGCTGATTCGGTATCACGCAATAACAGAATGTGGATTTTCGTGATTGTCGGTTTTTTTTCTCTGATAAGCATAGGCACCTACGCCATGCATGAGTACTATATTTATCTTTCCGCCTATCTCTGGTTTGGCTTTATCTACGGTATGTGTTTGCAATACGGTCGGTTCTGCTTTGCTTCAGCATTCAGGGATCTGTTTGCGGTTGGGGTGCCGCGCATGGTTGTCGGCATTATGATTGCCACCGTGCTTTTTTCAATAACTTCTTCATTTGTGGCCTCAACCGGGTGGTCCACTTTCCATGCCGCACCTTGGAGCGTTCATGCCGTTATTGCAGGCATAATCTTCGGGGTCGGTATGGTATTTGCCGGTGGCTGTGCCTCGGGTTCACTGTATAAGGCCGGGGAAGGCAACGGTGTCTCCTTGCTGGTCATCCTGTCCATCAGCGTCACCCAGTCAACCTTTGTCGACCTGGGGGGATGGTTCAATAAACTGGTTCCAAGTTCCTGGGCAGAATCGGCATTGACCAAGAGTCTTCCCAGTTCCATAAATGTAAGTGACGGCTGGGTCGATCAGTATCTGGCCGGTTATGTCTGGAACCAGCCCGTTATTACTTTTGCCAAGCTTCTGGGCTTTAAGGACGAGACCGTTGTCGGTTCTTTTTTCGGCAACACGTTTATCGGCGTCCTCCTGCCTGCCATAGCGCTTCTGGTCCTGGTTTATTTTATCTGGTCCAGAAAAAGGTATGTCCTTGATCTGCAGAGCCGGGAGGGACGCGGTCCCAGGTTTGCCGACCATATCCGCGGCTTCTGGACCATGATCACGGCATCGAAGCGCACGGCCATTGCCGGGTTGTTTCTGGGTATTGCCTGCGGTCTGCAGATGTTTGTTATTGAGGGCTTGCGCATGAAGTTCGGTGTCAAGAATGCCGGAACCATCCTACAGCGTATTGGCTTCGATTACGGTATCTCAGCCAAGGGAACGGTCTTTGATCCGGGATACTGGTATGTCACGACCCAGGAGGCCCAGTGGGTCGGCTGGGTGGCCCATAAACTGGGCTGGAACAACATGGACAATATCTATTTCGGCTGGGTGAACGGCATTCCAAGTCCTGCCCTCAATCCTGCGGACTGGATGTCGGTGGCCCTCATAGGCGGTGCTGCTGTTATGGCCCTTTTAAATAATGAATTCAAGTGGAAAAAGCCCACCAAGGAATTGGCAATATGGGCCCTTATCGGCGGTGCTTTAATGGGAATCGGCTCAAGGCTCGCCCTGGGCTGCAATGTAGGTGCCTTCTTTGTCAGAACCGCCAATGGTGATGTTTCCGGATGGTCTTTTGGTCTGGGCATGATTGGCGGCGCCTATATCGGTGTGAAATTCTTCAACTGGTATACGGAAAGGAAGATGGCCAGGGAAATGGCCAACATCGATTTTGACTTATAAATTTAAAACGGGAGATTCAGATAATGGCAATGCAATTTAAACAAATAGAACATGGGTTATATGCACTGGATGTTACCGGCTATGT
>Ga0209536_100003709_pt1 | contig 24404 bp, 28 predicted proteins | sample DeeMarSeWOR28_12_FD_187461 | JGI IMG/M metagenome (GOLD analysis project Ga0209536, IMG submission 187461) | Marine sediment microbial communities from White Oak River estuary, North Carolina - WOR-2-8_12 (SPAdes) (version 2) | ecosystem: Environmental > Aquatic > Marine > Intertidal zone >...
TCTCTATAATTCATAAAGCCGCGGTATTGCAGGGAAGCTTCCCTGCAATACCGCGGCTTTAATATTTTTGCAGAAAACCAACCATCATTCGATTCCCTTTTCATTGAATGTCTTCAAGTACAATAGTTGATTCTACATCTGCATCAATGTACTATAAGCCGCCTGAGCGTAGCTGGTATCACTTGGCAACTCCTGAACCCGATCATTTTTGCCCGAAGAATATTCAATCGAGGAGTATGATGGCGAAAACAACCCCAGCCTTAAAACGAAAATCCATAGTCTATTTCATTTTATGGAGCCTGTTGGGCTCATTCATCTTTTTTGCGCCGATTTACTTCAACGATACGAAAACGATTCCTTTGGACCATATTTTAACTGCGATACAAAACCACGTCCCATGGTTCGGTCCGATTTTTGCGCTTTTAATAATAATAATCGGAGGTATTCTCCCCTTTTATGACGGAAGCTGGAAACGCGATAAGATTACAAAAGTTCTTTCCATTCTTAAAGTGGTGGGGATCGGAGCGGGTTTCATGGCTTACTTCAGAGTGGGGCCGGACTGGCTGCTAAAAGAAGACGTTCTACCTTTTCTCTGGACCAAAGTAGCCGTCCCGGTTGCCATTATTGTGCCCCTCGGCTCCATATTCCTAACCTTTATCATCTGCTATGGATTACTGGAATTCATAGGCGTACTCACACGTCCCATAATGCGCCCAATATGGAACCTGCCTGGAAGGGCAGCCGTAGACGCTATCACCTCGTTTGTAGGCAGCTTTGCCATTGCCATGTTTATGACCAACCGCATTTTCAAAGAAGGAAAATATACCGAAAAAGAAGCCGCTATTATTCTGACGGGGTTTTCCAGTGTTTCAGCAAGTTTCATGGTTATTGTTGCAAGAACCCTCGACCTGATGGAGTGCTGGAATACGTTTTTCTTGACTGCTCTGGCTGTTACTTACCTGGTTTCGGCAGTTACTGCCCGAATATATCCTATCAGTTCTATAGACAGTGAATACTATGAAGGGAAGGGGGAGCCGGAACAGAGGCATGAAGGAAACTTAATTGGGAATGCGTTCAAGGCGGGACTTACTGCCGCGGGCAAATCTGATTCCCTGCACCGGAACATCTGGACCAATTTAAAAGACGGCATGATGATGACTTTCAGATTAATATCTACAATCATATCCGTTGGGCTCATATCCTTTGTCCTGGTGAAAACGACTCTCGTTTTTGACTACATTGGCTACATATTTTACCCCTTTACGTATTTAACCCAACTTCCGAATCCGGATATAATCGCCAAAGCAACCGCCGTGGCGGGGGCTGAAATGTTCATTCCCTCCGCCATGGTGGCAGAGATCGGGGACGTCGCTTTAATGTCCAAGTTCGTCGTGGGCATTGTCTCGATCTCGTTAATTCTGTTTTTTTCGGGTTCCATTCCCTGCATTCTGGCAACCGATGTACGCTTAAGTGTCAAGAATCTGCTGATTATTATGATGGAGAGGGCGATCCTGTCGCTCCTTATCGTAGCGCCGATCGCTCATTTTCTTTTTTAAGATGGATTTTCAGCAGGATACGCTGTCGAACTTAAAAGAGGTTTCTCATAACTATGGCAAATGAAAGCATTCTGGCTCAGCTTGGATCAAAAGGGGCGGATCTCGCCTCTATAGCTACGCAATTAACCGGAAACAGGAAGCAGATCTCACTTGTAGTCGAAGCCTTACAGGTTGAGAAAAGCACCAAAAAGTATGCCTATGAAAAAGTGTTGCGTCTCGTTTCCGAAAAAAACCCGGAACAGATTTATCCGTATTTCGATGTGTTCAGGAAATTGCTGAATAGCGACAACAGCTTCCTGAAATGGGGCGCCATTATGACGATAGCCAATCTGACCGCCGTCGACTCGCAAAACCGGTTCGAAGATATCTTAAGGAAATACTATGCGCCGATTAAGGGCTCGGCATTGGTTACGGCTGCGAATATCATCGGCAGTTCCGTAAAAATCGTCCATGCCAAGCCTATGCTGGCTGATTCGATAACACAGGAAATTCTCAAAGTGGAAAAAGCAAATTTTCTGAATAAGGGTGTCCCGTCTCCGGAGTGCCGCAATGTGGCGATCGGCCAGGCTATCGATGCTTTTGACGGGTTCTTTGATTTAATCGGCCCTAAAACCAAAGTTATGAATTTCATTAAAAGACAGTTCGGGAACACTCGGAATCAGGTGGTAAAAAAAGCAGAACGCTTTATGCGCCGCCGTACCGGTTCATAATTGATATAAAGGAAATTTTAATGATGGCTAATGGACGAGACAACTGGGGAACCCGAATCGGTTTCATACTGGCCGCAGCGGGATCCGCTGTAGGCCTCGGAAATTTATGGAAGTTTCCCTATATCACATGGCACAACAACGGCGGAGCTTTCGTCATTGTTTACCTCCTGGCGGTTTTTGTCATCGGATTACCCCTCATGATAAGCGAGATCCTGATTGGCCGCTCAACACAACTCAGTCCCGTCCCGGCATTTGCCAAACTGGGGGGAAAAAAATGGTCCCTACCGGGATGGCTCGGAGTAGCGTCAGGCTCCTTAATCCAGGCCTATTACATGGTGATCGCCGGGTGGTCTCTCCGTTCTTTCGTGCAATGTCTGGATTGGTCTATGCATGGATACACGGCTCCAGGAGAAGCAGAGTTCGGAGTGTTTCTATCCAACGGAATGCTGCAGATAGGTCTCGCTCTTGCCTTCACACTGCTTACGTCATTCATCGTATATCGTGGAATCGGCGGCGGTATTGAAAAAGCAACCAAGATCCTGATGCCGGTGCTGCTCGCGATTCTTCTTTATCTGATCTGCACAGCCCTGACGATGGAAGGACGAGACGAAGCCCTGGCGAAAATTTTCATCCCGCATTTTACCGCACTCAGTGATGAAGGATTTCTCGAAGCTTTGGGCCATGCATTCTTTACCTTATCCCTCGGGTTGGGAGCCATGGTCGCCTATGGATCCTATCTCGACAAAAAGGAGTCCATTGTCAGGTCTGCTTTGTGGGTTGTGCTGCTCGATACCATTGTTGCTCTTCTTGCCTGCATAACCATGTTCACGATAATTTTTTCCGTCCCCGGCTTGGAAAGGCATGTCTCCGGCTCTACCGTAGGAATGCTCTTTATCACCCTGCCGGATCTTTTTTATACGGAGATGCCGGGAGGAATGGTGCTCGCCCCCCTCTTTTTCGTACTGGTTGCCTTTGCAGCCCTGACATCTACAATTTCCCTGGGTGAAGTCGGAACATCCCTGATGATCGACTTTGCAGGCTGGCGACGGCCTAGAGCGACTGTTGTTATGACGTCCGTCGTATTCATCGGTACAATTCTCGCCGCTCTATCCTTCGGCGCAAATGAGGCATTGTCTTCGTTCAGTATCTTTGAAGGCAAAGATGGAGTGTTTGCCACACTGGATCATCTGGCAGCCAACTGGATGCTCCCTACCGGAGGATTTCTTATTACACTCTTTGTAGGTTGGAAGCTGGGCAATAAATTCTGCATGAAGGAACTTGGTCTCAACAAACCGAACATCCTTTTCACAATATGGCTCTGGATTATACGGATTGTAGCGCCTGCCGCGGTGCTTATCCTGCTCATCAACGTTATAATGGGAAAGGATTTCTCATAAAAAAGTAGAATCTAATGAATTCCCAAAATCCGGCATCGGAAAACAACCAAAAACCTTAGTATACAAAGCTCTACTGGCAGATCGCTATCGGTATGGTCCTGGGGGCAATCTTCGGCGCTCTCCTCAATACTTCCAATACACCGTGGTCTGTATCCGTTGATAGCGGCAAACAAGCGCCAACCTTTCTCTACCAGGTCACCGCCGCCGTTGGGGACCTCTTTTTAAATCTGCTTAAGATGATCGTCGTGCCCCTGATCGCAGCCAGTATCATTACCGGTATTGGCAGTCTCAAGGGAGCTGCCGTTACCCGTCTGACAGTCCGCACTGTGCTCTGGTACCTGCTGACCACCTGCCTGGCAGTCAGGAGGTCAGGGGTTCGATCCCCCTCAGCTCCACCAATAGAATCAATAACTTAGCAAATCCACTAAAACTCAGAAGAACTCTAGGATTCCATTGGGGTTCCAGTTGGTATGGCTTTAATCTAAGTATCGGATGAGAAATTTGGCTTGTATGCCATTTCTCGAAGCTGATTCTGACTTGATGCCACAATGCGGCCAAGGCGGGTGTCCTTCGCCATGTGGATCGATCCCATGCCACCGGCGCCGATTGCTGAGAGGATTTCGTATGAGCCGAGTTTGCTTCCTGGGGCTAGGGTCATTTCAGTACATCAAGTTCCTTCTTATTCTGCTTGGTCTAATCTGTTCTAACATTAATTGCTATATTAATCAGACAGCGGGGTTTCGCCCTCGGTTTTGGCGATGACTACCGCACCGCAGGAATCGGACCAGACGTTGATCATGGTTCGGCACATATCCAGAATTCGGTCAAATACCTGAATGATAGCGATACCCTCGAACGGTACTCCGATCGCCGCCATAATCATAGGGATGGTTGCCAGTGACGCTTTCGGAATGGCTGCTGTGGCTACAGATGCCGCCAGCGATGTCAGCACCACAATAAACTGCTGGACCAGATCGAGATGGATACCATAGGTCTGGGCGATAAAAAGCACCGCCGCCGCCTCGTACAGCGCCGTCCCGTCCATGTTGATTGTGGCGCCCATTGGCAACACAAAACTGGTGACTTTGTTGGAGACACCGGCGATTTTCTCCACCCGCTCCAACGTCAACGGCAATGTCGCGCCGGATGACGCTGTAGAGAAAGCCGTCAAAAGCGCCGGCCCCATAGCCTTGACATGCTTGATAGGATTGACCTTACCGACAAATATCAACAATGATGGTAACGTTATACAGGCATGGAATAACAACCCGCCCAGGATACAGAAAAAGTAAGCCACCAACGGTCCGAACGCGTCGAAACCGGTTTCGGCAACAACCTTTGTTATCAGTCCGAAAATACCTAAGGGAGCGATGCATATAACCAGGTGGGTTATTTTCATCATAACCTGAAATAAAGCGTTAAAAATATCGGTCATCAAGATCCGTTGCTTCTCCGGCAGACGGGTGATAAATACACCGACTAACAAGCAGAAGAAAATCAACGGCAATATGTCATCGTCGGCGACCGCCTTGAGCAGGTTTGGGGGAATCATCTTCAAGAATAAACCGTAGACCGACTCCCAGACCGATTTCGTTTGGGTGAAGGCCTCCGGTGTCTCACCCGGATCCAGGGTTATACCGTAGCCGGGGGAGAAGATATTCATGATGATCATACCGACTATAATGGCACCTATGGATGTTGACATATAATAGGCGAACGTTTTCCATCCGAGGCGGCCGAGACCCTCGCCGCCCCCGATACTGGTGATCCCGGATATTAAAGACGCCGCGATCAACGGGATGATTATCATCCTCAGCAGACGGATGAAAACATCGCCTAACGGTTTCGCAATTACCAGGGCTGGTTCGCCGATCAGCCATCCGGTCAACACGCCGCAAATAATGCCTAAGAATATCCAGGCGGTGAGATTGATTTTTCGCATTTTTAAGCCTGCATCAGTTGCAACACTTGGTCCTGAGTGTAAATGGCCGAGGGAAATCCCTGGGCTTCCTGAGGGTAAGTTTTCATACTAGATAGGCCAGATAGAAGGATAGTTTGTCTCACTCCACCGGCACCATATGCTTCAGCTCTTCAAACCAGTTCAGGATGATGTTGATTTTACGTGGTATTGCTGTTTTAGATTCCTCATCTGTCATAGCGGTTGTCTTCATCATCAAGATACGTTTCCCGTCCCCACTATTTCAATATTTCCAGGACGAACCGTTTCTTTAGCTTCACACCTGCCGCTCCAAGAAGTGTACGGATGTATCGAGCGGTCCGTCCCTGTTTGCCAATAACCTTGCTAAGGTCGCTAGGTGCCACATTAAGTTCAAATACAGTGGTTTGCTCTCCCTCAACTTCGGTTACCGCAACTTGCTCGGGATTATCCACAAGCGCTTTCTCAATCATTTATACCAGCTATTTCATATCCGCACCTACCCACCTTGACCGATCTTCTCCACAATTCTGTAGTGCGAAATAGTCTGGCCAATCTCGGGCATTAGAACCTCCGGATAAGAGGATCGTCTATGTGCTTTTTCCTGCTCTGTAAATCTTGATGGAACTTGGCTCATTATATGCGGATGGGGTGGAGGGAGGAAGGGAAATCCTGGGCAAAGATTTACCGTATGGTCGGTGAGGTCCCCCATACATGGATTAGACCGGCTAGCGAAGTTCCTGTAGTGATCCTGTCGGCGTGTTCGCAGGCTTGACTTTCTATGAGAGTGAGGTCAGACTGACCAAAAATCCGTAACAGATCACGAAAGGAGAAGAACGATGGCAGAAAATGATCCGACTCCACCCGAGCAGGCTCCATCCGGCGGGGGGATGACGCAGGACGACAGGAATATGTGTGTCCTTGTTCACATTCTGGCGATTTTTACGCTTTTCCTTGGGCCGCTGATTATCTGGCTTCTGAAGAAGGATCAATCATCGGAGGTCGGAAGGCATGCCATTGAGGTCCTCAACTTTTCCATTACGATTGCCATCGCAGGAATCGTGTGCTCTCTGCTGATTTTCGTAGTTATCGGCGCAATTTTAATGCCGCTGCTTGGTCTTTACACGCTCATCAATCTGATCCTGGGCGCTATCGCAGCCAGCAAAGGCGAATTCCGGCCTTACCCACTTACGCTTCGGCTGTTCAAGTAACGGCCTACACTGGCTGAGAGCCGCTTGGGGGGAATAGTAGGGATAAGTTTCCTTTAAAAATCCTTAGTTGAGGATCCGATCATCCTGTCTGCAACCTTGAAAGTATAGTGGGGGGGTATTGGAGAGTGGAGCTGGTTGCGTTTGATATCACCTGTACGGATGCAAAAATCACTGTGTCAGTTTTTGTGTCACTTCCCCGTCGCAAATGACTCATATAGACTGACATTCCCATAAATAATGTAATTAATGGAAACGGTTGGAAACCGCATCAATAGAGGGGAGGGAAGCTCTGGCTCTTGCTTTCTCCACAGCAAGCTCTGGGGCCACTCTGCCGGTTACGATTAGGTGTCAGGTTGAAAAGGCCGACATACGTCGTGAGATCTCCAGCTTTGTCACACCCCTTGGGGCAACCGTAAACATGGATGGAACCGTTCTTTATGAAGCCATTGCCGCTATTTTTATCGTTACCATTTATTTACCAGATCCATTGACTCTCGCCCAGCAGGCCACAATCTTCATTACAGCCGTGCTGGCCGCTGTTGGCGCAGCCGCGATACCTCATGCAATCATGGTCATGATGGTCATAGTACTCACTGCAGTAGGTGCACCCATCGAGGGGATCGGCCTAATCTTGGCGGCGGATCGGCTGCTCGACATGTGCCGGACAATGGTGAACGTTTGGGGTGACTGCGTTTGCGCTGCGGTTGTAAACACAGCAGAAGCCAAACACCTGAAACAATCCTGAATTCTTATCTCCTGGTTCCTGACTTCTTTAATTTTTTATCCATCCTGTAGAAGGCGCGCAAGTGGCCGTCATGCGCCGTCACAAAAAAATCAGTCGTCCTGTATTCTTTTCTGAAGTAATGACGGAACGTCTGGCGCATCTTCGTCTGCCACTGCATTGCTATTCCCAAATCGCGGTTTTTAATTTCCGGAAGATTATAGGGAACTTCAAACAGAAAATGATCCTCCGTACAGCTCAGTTTTATTGCAGACGGATGCATCAATCCGGGAGCCTTTTCCTCGATCTGATTGATGACGACCTGGCGTTTCATTTCTTTTTTTAAATCATGGCGCGGCGGTCCTGTTTCCAAGCGGCGCGAAACGTCACCGGATTCCAGATCCCAATAGGTCAAAAGACGATCCGTAGGCATTCCGCGGTCTGTCAGTCTTGTTGTTTCTCCGCAGTAGTTTTCTTCATATTTATCGGACCAGGCCCCGAGTTTTCCCAGGGCGAAATATGCGTTCATGGGCTGCATCGGATCAAAAAAAGACGTAATCAGTGGAATCTTGCGTTTCAGCGCCTCTTTTCGCTGGGCCGCTTTCATCTTAAAACCTACATCGAAGTTCCTGTAGGCCGCGCGCACGGCCAGAAGGATGGAATGCTGGATAGACAGTTTCTTTATGGTACCGAGAATACTGCAGACAAAACCTATCATATCTCCCAGGCTGTTATAAGCGCCCAGAAGGATACCCCCTGTGCGATGAGCCTCCAAAAGAATGGGTACGGGAACGACATCAATATCATCGGATTGCCAGGCTTCCCGTTGTATGTCTTCACACGTTTTATAGTCCGTCAAGTTTCTAAACGGGGCGATTTTTACTTTAATTTCATCTTTCCTTTTTTTTCGTCGAACAGCCGGAGCCATATTGCCTCACTTCCTTAAACCGGGGCCTGTGATACCTGCCGGCCGGCAGACCCTCACTGAATAGGACCATAGATCAAAGCCTTCCGGCGCCTGGATATAAACGCATCCACTTCGGGACCGGCCGCCTGAAGAACCTCGACGGGGGGCAGCCCCGCCTTCAGCATTTCCATCGCTTTCGCGTTGCACAACAACTGCATGACATTGCCCAGTTCAAATTCATTCGGGTACAGCCGATGCAATACAGAAATCAGAGTAAGACCAAGCATGACGGAGTGGACCTTCTCCCTGTCTACGATCATAATATGCACACCGCCGCACATTTCACCCTTATTTTTGCTCTCCGCCGGTGTGAAATATAATGGTACGAATTCAATCCCCGCCGGTCGCGCCTCCCGGAGTGCGGCAGCAAAACGACGCGGCTCGATCCAGGGAGCGCCGACCACTTCAAAAGGCCTGTCAGTTCCACGTCCCACCGAAACATTTGTCTTTTCAAGCAGGGCTACGCCGGGGTAGAGAATCGCTTCCAGCATATTCCGCATGTTCGGCGAAGGGTTGACCCATAACTGGCCCGTATCCTCGTAGTAAAAGGTTCGGCGCCAGCCTTCCATCTCGATAACATGCAAATCCGCGCCGATTTCGTTTTCACGATTGAAAAATCGTGCAAGCTCTCCACTCGTCATCCCATGACGGATCGGCATGGGCATATACCCGACGAACGAGGTCTTATCCTCATCCAGCATGGGGCCTTCCACCTGAATCCCGCCTACAGGATTCGGTCGATCCAGAACGTAGAACGGTATTTTTGCTTCGGCCGCCGCCTCCATACAGTACGCCATGGTGATATTGTATGAATAAAATCGCGTGCCTATATCCTGAATATCGAATACCAGCGCCTCAATCCGATGAAGCATTTCAGGTGTCGGCTTCTTAGGACCTCCGTACAGGCTGAAAAAAGGAAGACCGGTAACCGCATCTACGGAGGAAACGATTCTGTCATCCAGTAATCCGCGGGGTCCATGCTCCGGGCTGAAAAGAGCGACCAGTTTACAAACCTTCGACCGGTGGAATAGATCGATTGTTGAAGTTCCGTCAGCCGCAAGCCCCGTGTGATTCGTTATCAACCCGACCCTTTTCCCTGCAAGCGGTTTGAAATTCTGTTGCCGTAAAACATCGATGCCGTTTAGGACTTTGGGAATCCTATCTGTTCCTGCCGGTAAAGAAATACCCCAAAGGCATAAAATCGCCCAACCGATTAGGACTGCGCGTAAACTGATATAATAAACACTGTATGCCTTTTGCCGCATTAAAAAACCTGTTTTTATGACTGTTAAAAATTATACATCAAAACGCATCGGGGTACTGAGGATTGCCGTCCGATGTTTTTTCAGAATTTCCGCTGATCCCAATCACTCGAGCACCGTTTTCCATCCTCGCCGGTTCAAATCATGGTAAATGAACAAACCCGCTGCAGCCGCAAGGATAAGCAAGACAAACCCGAGAGTCCACTGCCCGAAAATAATCTTACCCACGCCGAACAGGGTCAAATAGATCATGATACATCCACAAAACCAATCCAGCAAATTGCATGCGGCATTGGATTGTGTCGGAACATCAGGAGCTTTCCCTACAATGGGCCCCCAAAGGGACGCCCCGGGGCGAACGCGGCGGTAAAAAGAGATCAGGACTGTTTCTTTCTCGGGAGCTGTCACGACCGTAACCAGGACCCAGATGGTCGTTGAACAAAAGACCGTAATCAGCACAATCCAGGCAAATTGTATCGGGTGATCGCTGTCCAGTTTGAAATAGTACTGCAACATTATCGATACAAAAAAGGAAGCCGTCATGGCGGAAACTTCACTCCACGCATTGATGCGCCACCAGAACCACCTTAGCAGAAAAACGCTTCCGGTTCCGGCGCTGATGGCGATCAGGAATTTCCAGGCTCCGGCAATAGAATCCTGGTAGTAGGTAACGACACATGAAGCCAGCATGATCACAAGGGTTGAGATTTGAGAGATTTTAACATAATGACGTTCATTACGGTCCCGAATCAGAAAGCGACGGTAGAAATCATTCACCAGATAGGAAGCGCCCCAGTTCAGCTGCGTTGTAATGGTAGACATATACGCAGCGAGGAATGCGGCGATAATGAGTCCACGCAGCGCACCTGGAAAAACCTGTGGATCGACAATCACTTTAACGAAACCTGACTCCTTGTCCGCCAGGGTCGGATAGAGAATAAGAGAACAGAGTGCAACCAGTATCCATGGCCATGGGCGCACTGCATAGTGGGCAATGTTGAACCACAGGGTTGCCAGCAGCGAATGTTTCTCATCTTTGGCGCACAGGATGCGCTGGACGATATAGCCGCCTCCCCCCGGTTCGGCGCCCGGATACCAGGTCGCCCACCAGTTGACGGCCAGATATACCATAAAAGTGATCATGGGCATCCAGACTGAACCGATGTCAGGAACAAAAGAGAGGATCGAGCCCTGCCCTGCACCTGTACCGGCTTTGACAGCTTCGAGCGCCTGGAGTTTCAACATTAATCCTTCCATGCCGCCTACCGCATGAACGGCAAAAACGGCCAGGACAATCATCATTCCCATTACCAATGTAAATTGAAACAGGTCCATCACCAGGACGCCCCAGAGACCGGAAAGAGTCGAAACGGCTGCCGTAATAAGCATGAATCCCAATACAATTAAAAGCGCCTCTAATTTCGAAATCTCGAAGATAATCATTATGATCTTCACCATTGCAAGGTTCACCCATCCTACAATGATACAGTTAATCGGAAGACCCAGATAGAGTGCGCGGAAACCTCTGAGGAATGCCGCCGGCTTGCCGCTGTACCGAATTTCTGTAAACTCAACATCCGTCACAACACCCGCACGACGCCACAAACGGGCATAAAAAAAGACCGTCAGCATGCCGCTCATCAGCATATTCCACCAGAGCCAATTCCCGGCTATACCGTAACTGGCTACCATGCCCGTTACTGCTAAAGGTGTATCGGCGGCAAAGGTTGTAGCTACCATGGAAGTACCGGCCAGCCACCAGGTTACCTTACGCCCACCGATAAAATAATCTTCAGTTGAAGCAGTGGCACGTTTTCGTAAATACAAACCTATAGAAACATTCAAGGCAAAGTATATTAATATGACCAGCCAATCGACGATTGAGAGCTGCATCAAACCCTCCCAGATTCATTGACAACTACGTTCCCGGTTTTAATCCGCATTTCTCACCGAGTGCGACAATGTTTAACCTTCTATAGCCCATCGTCAACAACAGATTTATGATACTGTAACAGGAAGACCATGGAACAAAAGTGGAGTCTTCAGCAGCGATTGCCAGGCTGCGTCACGAATGCCTCCCATAGGGCTTCTATTTCATCGTAATCCACAGGCGTTAACCCGTGCAGCTCTGGATAATTGTATTATCATCCATAACGAACATCATGAACGGGCCGCCTCCGTGGGTGTCGCCTATCTTGTTTCCAGACTGGTGGGATCCGGCAAGCATTCATGGCCGGCAGATCAGGTCCTTGAAACGGCTGACTATATAAACTACCTGGATGCAGACAGGACATAGAAGCAACATAGCTCCCGGTCTCACAAGGTGTGATAGCAGAACGGCACTATTTTCACAAGATTTGTGGAAAACTGAAGGAAAAGTGAGTTTTTAACAGGCTCAATATATTGATCGAACGTTATTTCTGACCTATTTGCTTAAAAGATGTGCAATGGTTTCTTCACACCTCATACTCTGATTTATTTAAATTGAGTATGAATTCCAAAATCCTGCTTAAGTACCAGATAAACAGAATTTCTAAAGTCAGCAGTTACAGGTCACTTGGAATAATCCCTCTTAACCCGAATTCCGAAATCGACATTTCCCCAATGAGTCCTTCTTCTTTGCTCGCAACAAGGTGTCATGTAGAAATCAAACTTCGCCGAAGTTGGCGCTTGCCCCACGGAACATGATGATTTCACAAGAGAAAGATTGTAATAAACCCGTAACTTCGGAATTCGGGCTTAAACCGCATTTCTCACAGCTCTCATTTTCAACAAGGTTCTTTTGCAAAATGAGAACCGGTTCCTACTGCAGTGGAGGTAAAGCAACCGACACCCTTAAGAAATGCGGATTAATGCGCAACTGCCATTCCCGATCGAGGATAGGATCCGGATACGTTTACTTTTGATAAACGTCCATGTATTTTCGACCTCAGCATTGTTCTCTGATCCGGATTCCGTTTAGCACTGACTGCTCGAGCCAGCAGTTCTCTGAGATTGCGGCTTTCCAGTGTTCTTCCATTAATTTCTACGGTATAGACTCTTCCCATGACTTCCTCTATTTATATTTTCTCATTACACTCACGATTACACCCTGGATCTTCACCCTGTCTTCATCAAGAATAATCGGATCAAGTGTTTCGTTGGCCGGTTGAAGTCTGATTCGCTGCCCTTCGCGATAAAACTTTTTTAATGTCACATTATCGCCATCAACCAATGCCACTACCATTTCGCCGGGATGGGCTGCATCACGGGATTCCACGACTACATAGTCCCCGTCCTGGATATGTTCATCAATCATGGACTCTCCCTGCACTTGTAGGACATAGTAGCTGCCTCGACGGGGTAAAAATTCATCCGGCACCTGCAGGGTTTCAGGAGAGGAAACAGCTTCGATAGGTTGACCTGCAGCCACATATCCATAGAGGGGCAGAGCCTGGATTCCTACCGGATCCTCAGGAGACAATTGAATTGACCTCGCACGGTTGGAATCCCGACGTAAAAAACCCCGGCTTTCCAAAGCTTCCAGGTGTTTAAAGACCGCGTTTAAGGAGGCAAATTGGAAATGTTCCGCTATTTCCTCCATACTGGGTGAATATCCATTCTCATCAATAAACCCGGTAATGAAATCAAGTATCTCTTTTTGTCGCTTTGTAAGCTTCATATTTTCACCTTTTCTACACGGAATTCTGGGTGGCAAAAAGGTGAAAGTCAAGAAAAAAAGAAAAATTTCTGTTCAAATAAAAATAGAGTAAATTTTGGAATTGAAAAAAAAGGCGCCCTACTCGGGCGCCTGAACAGAATCTCATGCAGCAGGTCTAAAAAGTCTTGGTGGATTAAAGCCTGAATCCTTTGCTACTGTCAGAGCTAAGATTGACTGTTACCGTGATCTCCTTTTTATCCCGAATCACTCTGAAGGAAACGGAACCGCCGGATTTTCTACGAACAATGTCCGCCAACTCCCGTGGTGTCTCGATTTCACTGTCTTCCGCCTGAACAATGACATCGCCGGCTTTCAGCTTTCCATCGCTAGGAGACTTTTGCATAACAGAAGAAACCAAAACTCCTTTTTTGCCAGGGACTCCCAGGGTTTCTGCCAGCTGCTCTGAAAGCGGCTGCACCTCGATCCCAAGCTTGCCCGTTCTCTGCAAAAGAACTTCCCATTCCTGCTCCGGCACATCTGGTCTTCGAAATAGAAAACCTGACGCGCCAGAATTATCCCCAAAAGGTATCGGTATACGCTCGGACCGATTGTCCGTCATACTTTCCGTCCTGTCCCCTATCCGGACTGTTAGATTTTCCCGTTTTCCGGTCCGGCTGATTTCCATTTCCACTTTGCGTCCTACCGGTGTTTCCTGAACCAGGCGCCTAAACTGCAGCATGGACCGGACCTTGATCCCGGCAAATTCCATGATCACATCATCTTTCTCCAGGCCCGCCGTCTCAGCGGGACTTCCTGTTTCCACCGATTCGACAATGACTCCAGCTGTATCGTCCAACTTGTATTCGGCCTTATTGTCTTCTGTAACATCCGTCATCCGTATTCCGATGAATGCCTCGCTGGGATTATCCAGCGTTAGGATTTGGGTCATTGGGTTCTGAGCAAAAGATGACGGCGCAGTTACACAACTGCCCAGCAGAATCGCCATTGCAATCACAAGATGTCTCAGGCGGGTACTCATATTTTGCCTCCCTTTCGTTAAAATGCTTCATACATTACCAGTACACGATCTGCATTAAGAGTCGTTCCAAAATTATGGAGGGCAGATTAAAGGCGAAGACTGATAAACTCTCTTAGCTCCTGAGGCAGTTTGGGGGTATCTGCGAGCGGGAAAATCGGGATGCCCGTAATGGCATTTGGAAAATCTCTCATCCATAAAGGAGAAATCTTGCTGTAATTTACTGCGACAATTGCGTGTGCATGTCGGATTGTTTCACGCGCACTTTCCTTACAGTCTTCAATATCATATCTGAAAACCATCAAGTACAGGTCCGGTTGAATATGATTTACTATGCTGTTGCTCTCGATAATGACATGGGGATTGGAATTAAGAACCGGCATCAGTTTGGGAAGAGCTTCATGCAATCGGCCTTCCTGAATGCGTACCCAATACGACCGTGAGGCGCCCGCCTGCAGGAAGCGTCCTGTATCGGTAGAGTTGTCTCGGCAGCATTCTTCCTCTATACGGCAGAGCTCTTCCCTACCCCCTAGAGCCGGCGGCATTTCTGCATCATGCCAATGTGAAGATATTTTTACAGCCGTCCAGGGATATTGTGGCCAGGAGGCGATGATCGCCGCAATCACCGAAGTTTTGCCAACATTACGGGAATGTCCGCCAACTACAATTGTCGTCATGATACTTAAATACCGCAAACTACACCAGACTAGGAGGAAGACCGGATATTGAAGGCATAATTATAGACCTCGTCGTATTTGGAAGCAAAGAAGACGGTGAAACCTTTCTTCAGATAATCCGGCAAATCATCATATTCTTTCCGATTGGATTCAGGGAAAATCAGGAACTTGCATCCAGACCGGCGCGCCGCGATGACTTTCTCTTTAAGGCCCCCTATCGGCAACACCTGTCCCGTCAGAGTCAATTCCCCCGTCATAGCCAGCTGTTTTCGCACCGGTTTCTTCAAAATCATCGAGACAAGAGCCGTTGCCATGGTGATACCGGCCGAGGGGCCGTCTTTGGGTGTTGCACCGGCAGGAACATGAATGTGTACAAAACGTTTATCGAAAAAGTCCGGTTGAGCCCCGAATCCTTCCAGGTGGGCCATGACATAAGAATATGCTATATCCGCACTCTCCACCATCACCGCGCCGAGTTGCCCTGTCTGTTTAAAGCCCTTATTCCGACTCTGGACCGCGGTAGCCTCAATTTGCAGCGTCGCGCCTCCCATGTTGGTCCAGGCCAACCCGGTAACGACACCTGCAATGTTCTCGAACATCTTATCAGCAGCAAATACAGGTTTTCCCAGATAGGACTCTATATCTGTTTTCTGCACTATAATATTCTTGGAAGCCCTCTGGATTATTTGCATGACTGCCTTGCGGGAGATCTTCTTGATGAGGTTCTCAAGATTTCTCACTCCGGCTTCACGAGCATAGTCCTCGATTATCAGCCGCAAAGCATCCTTACGAATTTTGATCTGATTTTCTTTCAGACCGTTGTTTTTAATTGCTTTTGGAATAAGGTACCGCTTTGCGATTTCCAGCTTTTCTTCCGCAATATAGCCGGAAAGCCGGATGATTTCCATCCTGTCAAGCAGAGGTCTGGGAACGGTATCCAGCTGATTCCCGGTAGCAACGAAAAGAACGTTGGACAGGTCGAAAGGCACATCCAGGTAGTGATCCCTGAAGGCGTGATTCTGTTCTGGATCCAGGACTTCGAGTAACGCAGATGCAGGATCGCCTTGAAACGAAGCTCCGATCTTATCGATCTCGTCAAGCATTATCAGAGGGTTGTTCGTTCCGACCGTTTTCATGGCCTGGAGAAATTTACCGGGAAGTGCTCCGATATAGGTCCGTCGATGTCCTTTGATTTCGGCTTCGTCACGCATTCCACCCAGGGAAAACCGGAAAAAATTCCTGCCCAGTGCATCAGCAATACTTCTCCCCACTGACGTTTTCCCTACTCCCGGAGGACCGACGAGACAGAGGATGGAACCCGAAATATCCCCTTTTAGTTTTCCGACTGCTATAAATTCAAGGATCCTGGCTTTGACGTCTTCAAGCCCGTAATGATCCCGGTCCAGTATCTTCTTCGCCTTTTCTACATCGTAGGAATCCTGGCTGAACTTTCCCCACGGAAGAGACGTTAGCCAATCAAGGTAGTTCCGCGATACGGCATATTCGGGAGAATGCGGCTCCAGAAGCTGAAACTTATCCATTTCATCATCGACAGCTTTTTGGGCTTCCTCGTTAAGCTTGAGTTCCTTGAGGCGCTTCTGGAATTTTTCTATCTCGGTCGTCTTTCCTTCTTTTTCGAGGCCGAGTTCTTTTTTTATGGCCTTCAGCTGCTCCTTGAGGAAGAACTCGCGCTGCTGTCCTGATATTTTCTCCTGTATCTGTTTGTTGATTTCGACCTGCAGTTTAGATATCTCCACTTCTCGCTTCAGAAGAATGAGAACGCGCTCAATTCTGGCAGGCATGTCGAATGTTTCGAGAACTTCCTGCAATTCAGGACCGTTTGCCGTTGTCAAATTTGCAGCAAAATCCGCGAGCTTGCCTGGATCATCAAAAGTGGATCGGCTGAGGAACATTTTTATGGCTTCAGACTGAAGAGGATTCAGCTTTACAAGTTCCTTGAGAGTCGTAATCACGGCCATAGCGTAAGCTTTCAGTTCCTCGGTGACCTCCACGTTATAGGGGGACGGATATTTCACATCGGCAACCATCCCAAACTCGGCTTTTTTAATATCCTTAATTGTAAAACGTTCAACGCAGTTGATCAGAATGCCTGGTATTTCACTTTCACCCTGAAAAGTCTTGAGAATTTTTGCGGCAACTCCGACTTTATAGATGTTTTCCGGCGAATCGCTTCCGTTGAGATCGCGGACAAGAACAACCCCTATTGTTTTTGAAGCGTATTCCAGCGCGTGTTGAATCGTCGCGACTTGCTCCGGCCCGACCTCCAGAGGGAGTGGAAGCCCCGGGAATAACGGACGGGGACGAATGGGCAGGATAGGAAGACGGCTTGGCAGCAACTCCGACGCAAGTATAAGAGGAGCGTTCTGCTCTGTATCAACTTTCTTATCAATATTGTTATCATCTCTGTTCGGTTCGGTCATAACGCTTACTCTTTCCTCTAATTTGCATAAAGCAAATGTTCATATTTCTCATATAGTGCAATTTAGTCGAGGTGGAAATTAATTGCAAGATTTCGAATCTGCAACAGGAGGACTCAAACAGTCCGGAGAAGCCGGGGGGGGGAAATTTGCAGGCATCCTCTGGCGAAAATGAGTTCAGGGCGTCCGGGCGGACGCCCAAATCGGGATACAATTACAATCAGCTCGGATTAATCTTCCACCATTACAGCCGTGCCATAGGCAAGCAATTCTGCGGCGCCCCCCATAATGACCGAGGTCGTAAAGCGCAATCCGACAACGGCGTTAGCGCCGAGCATCTTCGCTTCGCTCTTCATCCGGTCCAGAGCCTGTTCGCGGGCTTCTCCCATTAACTTTGTGTATTCGTAAATTTCCCCACCCACAATGTTTTTCAGTCCAGCCATGATGTCACGCCCGATATGCCGTGCCCGGATCGTGTTGCCGCGGACGAGACCGAACGTCTGTATCGTTCGCTTGCCTTCTACTCTGTCTGTCGTCACTACAATCATCTTTCTATCTCCCTGTAAGGATCTTTTTTGTATGTCTTCACTCGCTCCAGAATCACCAGAACAAAAAGAACTATGAAACCTATCAGAATGGCGGCAACGGGCAGCTTATTCCAGATTTCCTCATTTTCGCTCGTAAAAAATTTGAATACGGCATACCCGATGAGGGCTAGATATCCAAGAAGAACCAGAAGCAGACCGCCAATGCGGCTCAGGCGACTAAATGGATTCCGCCAGAGGCGCCGCAACATTTCATCCGATGGTTCCTCGAAATTTACGGCTTCCAGTTTTTCAGAAGTCTCACGTAATTTTCCGTATTCCTCCCGGCACTTCGAACAACGCATCAGATGCTCACGCACGTCGGCTGTTTCCTGCGGATTCAATTCCCCGTCCAACAAACCAACCAGTAAATATCGAAAATTTTCACAATTATTCATGGCGTCCCCCATTTGCTCGACTGCGTTTAGGAATGCTGATATGAAGATATTTTTCTCTAAATGCTTTTCGCGCATGAAATAATCTGCTCATGACCGTACCTCGCGGAATATCCAAAACCTGGGCAATCTCCTCGTAACTTTTCCCCTGAATATACTTCAAGCTCAAAATCTCACGCGAATCCATATCCAGGTCGCTCAGAACTCGCCACACAGTCTGTGCTTCCTCTTTTTTGGCCAGTACGGAACTGGGATCGTCGAATATCCCTCTACCCTGAGTATCCGAACCGGTTTCCCGGCTATGGTTCAGGATCGTCCTGCGCCTGCTCAACATGTTCAAACAACAATTCCGTAAAATTCGATAGAACCAGGGATAGAAGCAATCCAGACCCACCAGTTTCGGAATAGCCATAAATGCCCGTTGAAAAGATTCCTGGCACGCATCGGCGGCATCCTCGCGGTTTCCCATCAGAGCATAGGCATGGCAGTAGGCTTCCCTGCGATATTTTTTTACCAGGTATTCAAATCCAACCGGATCCCGATGTCTGAGACATAGTCGAATCGCCTGAGCTTCATTCATGTGCATGCCCCTTCATAATTAATAAACAGACGACAGCACGAAATATTCAAGGATTTTCAACTTGACCTCAATTCCGAAGTTGGGGATTGAAAGAATATGGTTCTGTTCAAGAGTCAACAGGTTGCCCATAATTCATCCGGTTTCAGCAAAGTTGGATTTCCGCATGTTCAATTAATGATATCCGGATAGATTTTCATATTCAGTAACACAATATCTGAAATGAGGCTGAATCGGGATTCACCCTTATGATATAAACTTTGGTGGAGATATGGATTATTATGAAAGCTTTTACAGAGGATATTTCTGCAATACACAATGGCCCAGGGCTGTTTAAACCGAAATTGGTCATGTGCAACTTCATTCCTGAAATACAACAGCTTGGGGATTTTGCACGTCAACATGACTTTTCCGGAATTGACTATTCCTTTGATTTGGAGAATCTGCCCGGAACTCCAGCGCTGGAGTCCTCATGGGTGAAGGAGATAGCGATCCTGAAACCGCTTGAAGTTCGCTATCACTGCCCATTTGAACGGGTAGATTTGGGCCATGATGATACGGAGAAAACTGAAGAGGCAGAAGCTCTTTTCCGGCGAATCATTAGCCTCATATCAAAAGCTGGAGGAAGATACGTAACTATTCATATCGGATTGGGGCACGATTCGACCGAACCCCTTTCATGGGATTCTTCCATAGATAAATTGAGACGCCTGGTGAACTTCGGAAGGACAATGAGAGTGAAGGTTTGTCTTGAAAATCTGGCCTGGGGATGGACAAGCAAGCCAAATCTGTTTGAAAAGCTGGTCCGTAGAAGCGGCGCCGGCATTACCCTGGATATTGGTCACGCCCACGCATGTGAATCGGTTCAAAGCAAGCAATATACGTTTGAAGATTTTATTTCGCCCCATCCGGAAAAGGTTTTCAACGCCCATATTTACCATACTGAAAATCCCGACGAGGGACATATCACACCGAAAATGGTGGGGGATATCGAAGAACGACTCTCTCTTCTGAGGAATATTGATTGTAATTGGTGGGTTTTAGAGATCAGGCAAAAAGAGGGATTATTAAAAACCCGAAAGATTGTAGATGAATATCTAACCCGAATTTTTCACGAGGCTTCGGTCGCTTCGCCTACAGAGCAAGGTGGCAAAAGTTCGTGAGAAATGCTGGTTCATGCAAAGGTCGATATGCGCTACCAATACGGCATGATTCACGGTCGTTTCCAGCCGTTCCATCTTGAACACCTGCGCTACTTCCATCTGGCATGGGAACAATCCGAAAAGATGATTGTGGGGATCACCAATCCTGATCCAAGCACTATCGTGGCAGATGAATCAAGTGACCATCGTCATCTTCCGGAAGAGAATCCTCTCACCTATATAGAAAGATTGATAATGATTCAGGAAACCCTGCGCGCCGAGGGGTACCCGATGGAACGCATTTATATCATCCCAATGCCCATCCACAATCCTGATCGATGGCGGTATTATATTCCAGCCGACACCGTGATGTTCGTCGTAGCCTATACGACCTGGGAGAGGAAAAAAGCAAAACGACTGCGCGCAGCCGGCTATCAGGTTGTAGAAGTGAATAATTTGAATAAAGGAATCAGCGGCAGACAAATACGGTCCCTGATTCGAACTAAGGGCAACTGGGAGAAACTGGTTCCGCCAGCTGTAGCACGCTTCATTCGGCAGAGACCGGAGAGTGGGCGATGAACTGGAAGACGAAACCCACGGATCGGTTTATTTTAAGATTTATCAAACTCTATATATCGGCCCCGATATCGATACGCCTGGTGCGCCTTCGGCCGGACATCAGACCGGCAGTTCTGACATATGCTGCCGCTTGTCTGGGGATCGGTGGAGGCGTCTCCTTCGGTCTGGGATTCGCATGGCTGGGAGGATTGCTGGCAGCCTTCGCACAGATTCTGGACGGAGTGGATGGCCAGGTTGCCAGGCTGACCGGCAGGGCCAGTTCCGAGGGAGCCCTGTTGGACTCAGTACTGGACCGGTACATGGACTTTGCTCTCCTGTTCGGTATACTTTTTCACTGCCTTCGTTATTCAGCCGGTATCGGAGAGATGGAAAGTGCTTTCAACTGGTCCTGGATAATACTGCTTGCCGGCCTGGCTGCGGCAGGCAGCAGCCAGGTCAGCTATGCAACAGCCCGCGCGGCAAGCCTCAACCTTGATTATAACCGGCCGGAGTGCGCCGGCAAGGGGAGCCGTACTGCGGTCATTATCCTCTGCGGACTGCTTACTCCCCTCTGGATTCATTTTCCCCTTGTAGCGTTGATATGCCTTGCCGTACACACGAACCTTGCAGTGATTTTATCGATGACGAAACTGAAACGCAGTTAGCCCTCCTCCCACCCAGGATTCCAGTCAATTCAGTTCTATGCCCGGCAAATATGACATGAACAAGATATTGAGTTCTTTCAATTGGGATTATTTACTTCAATTTGGACAGAATTCCATATTCCTGGAATATCAATGCGTATGTTTTGATTTACGGTAACACAATTGTCAGCCTCCTGATAAAAAGGGTATCTATAAAACAACTCAGCCCTCAGTACAAACGAAAAAATTAAGGGGCTTAGCCAATTTTATAAAATTATGTCACTTCTCTCACCTGAGCTGTAGTAAGGTCAAGTTGTATCGAACATAATCCCGTTACCTGGACAGACCTGGATGAGGAAGACTGCATGAAGATTTCAGTTGGCGAACTCAAAGAATTAACCGGCAAGGCACTTAGAAATCAGGGCTACAATGAGGAGGAAACATCGATTATGCGTGAAATCCTATTATATGCCCAGCTGAGAGGAAACAATCAGGGAGTTGTTAAGCTCATCGGTAAGGGGATGCCCAAAGATTCCGAAACTATGGAGATCGAAATTGAGAAGGAAACTCCCGTATCAGTACGACTCAATGGAAACCAGAACCACGCTATGCTGGTCGTGAGCAAGGCCCTTGAGATTGTTCTGGAAAAGGTTAGAAACAGCGGGTTCGCTCTGGCAGGAACCAACAACACCAGCACTTCATCCGGAGCCATAGGATACTTCGCGAGGAAGATTGCCGGTGAGGGCTTTATCGGCTTTGTTTTCTCGAGAGCTCCGGAGAGGGTCGCGGCTTATGGTTCCTACGAGCCCGTATTCGGGACCAATCCTCTGGCTATCGCTCTCCCCGTTAAACCCAATCCTGTGGTTCTGGATATGTCTACGGCCGCCATGTCCTTTTACGGAGTTTTGCAAGCCAAAACCGCCGGCACGCAGCTGCCGGAAGGTATCGGCTATGATGCTGACGGAAACCCGTCAATCGATCCGACTGCGGTAATAGGAGGAGCTCTCAAAGCATTTGATGGCGGATTTAAGGGCTCTGCGTTGGCGCTGATAGTGGAAACGCTGGCAGGACCGCTGGCAGGTGCTTCCTTCAGCGGACAGCCGGACAGCAAAAAGAATTGGGGACACTTGGTAATAGCTATTGATCCGGAACTGCTTGGGGATAGTAACGAGTTTCAAGCGAAACTCAGACGGCTGTTAGAGAACATCAAATGTTCAGCCATGCTGCCTGAATTCAAAGAAATATTTGTACCAGGAGAAAGAGGCGATGCCGTTCTCGAGGCTATCATGAAATCAGGAGAGGTTGAGATTGAAGATAAGTTGCTTGAGGAACTGAGAAAAGCAACGGACTGATATCCCGATTCCAATCATTCAGGGGAACCGGGGAAAGAACCTAGATGCGGATAAAGAAAAAAATCCCTGTCAGTAAAACAATGAGTCAACTTGATGAACTCGTGAAAAAAGCAGGAATCCATCTTCAAGTCAAGGAAGACAAGACCGATTCACCCGTCCGACTCCGGGGAAAAGCCCGATCAGTATCCGGGGAAAAGCCAACGAACACCTCGGACGAGGAAATTTTTGCAGAGGCAATGCATGGAGTGCAACGTGTTTACTGGAAACACGCATCACATTCATTGTCCCGCCCCGCTCCTGCTCCCAAAACAGGTCCGGAATTCTATGAACACAAAATGATGCAGGAAGCCATGAAGGGGGATAACCCCATCCCTGTTTCGGAGCATCCCGAATATATCGAAGGATGGATCGGTGTGGCGGGAAAGCGATTTATGCCCAATCTCAGAAACGGCATGTATTCGATTCAGGGACAGATCGATCTCCATGGGCTGACACTGGTGGAAGCCCGGAATGCAGTGGAAGAGTATATCATTCGTATGTCGCGTTTTCGATCCTGCTGCATAAAAATCATACACGGCCGCGGAATCAATACCCCCGTCGATAGGGCTACTTTGAAAGACAGCCTGCCTCGTTTGCTTTCAACCCGAAGGATGTCGCGCTACGTGGTGGCGTATGCCTCGGCCCCTTCATGCGACGGAGGAGTTGGATCCATATACGTGCTTCTCAGACGTCATCACCATTGATCCGCTGTATGCATTTCCGAAACTGCCCTTCAGGGCGGTTGATTTCAAAAGAAAGGTTCGTTTGTGCATCGCTGTAAAGTCAACACAGGCAGGCATAAAAAAGCCCCGATTGCTCGGGGCTTTTTTACTTTTTAATCCGGCGACGACCTACTCTCCCACATCGTTGCCAATGCAGTACCATCGGCGCTGGAGGGCTTAACTTCCGTGTTCGGGATGGGAACGGGTGTGACCCCTCCGCTAGAGCCACCGGAAGATCTAGTCAGCAGCACTAGTTGGACTTAGTTTACAACCAACTGGTGACTGACGGCTTTATCTCGTTTTACAATCAGACGACTATCGACTGGAGGCTGCCGATTGACAAATCTCAAGCAGGGCAAATTTTATGGTCAAGCCTCTGGACCGATTAGTACTGGTAAGCTTCATGTGTTACCACACTTCCACACCCAGCCTATCAACCTGGTGGTCTTCCAGGGGTCTTCCGCCCCCGAAGGGGAGGGATATCTAATCTTGGGGTTGGCTTCACGCTTATATGCTTTCAGCGTTTATCACATCCGAATGTAGCTATCCAGCTATGCCGTTGGCACGACAACTGGTGCACTAGAGATTCGTCCATCCCGGTCCTCTCGTACTAAGGATAGATCCCCTCAAATATCCTGCGCCCACCACAGATAGGGACCGAACTGTCTCGCGACGTTCTAAACCCAGCTCACGTACCGCTTTAATGGGCGAACAGCCCAACCCTTGGAACCTTCTTCAGCTCCAGGATGCGATGAGCCGACATCGAGGTGCCAAACCTTGCCGTCGATATGAACTCTTGGGCAAGATAAGCCTGTTATCCCCGGCGTACCTTTTATCCGT
>Ga0209536_100003710_pt1 | contig 24400 bp, 20 predicted proteins | sample DeeMarSeWOR28_12_FD_187461 | JGI IMG/M metagenome (GOLD analysis project Ga0209536, IMG submission 187461) | Marine sediment microbial communities from White Oak River estuary, North Carolina - WOR-2-8_12 (SPAdes) (version 2) | ecosystem: Environmental > Aquatic > Marine > Intertidal zone >...
GGCAGATAGGTGTATTGGACCGCGTCAAACCCCATGATCGAATCTTTCGGCGCCTGGAGTTTTAAGGAGTGCTCCAGCACCTGGATCGCCTTATCGATATTCCCGACCGATAAATAGATCACGCCGATCAGGTTGTAAGCTTCGGCATTCCAGGATTCCAGCCTCACAGTTTCCTTTAAGTCAGCATAAGCTTCTTCATATTTTTTAAGGTTTACCAAGATCCGGGCGCGGCGCAGATGCGCGGTGGCGGCCAGCGGCCCTTCCGGTGAAATCCCCGCTACCTTCTTATATTCAAGCAGCGCCGTCTCCTTATCGCCGATATCCTGCGAATTGTCTGCCAGCAGGAGATGATAATAAGGATCGTTGGGATTTTGCTCCAGACACTCCTTCAGGATCCTGAAATTGCGCTGCTTCTTATCTTTCATTTTTTCCGGGCTTAAATTTTTGCCCCAGTGGTTGATCCGGACGTTAGGCAAAAACGCTGAAGTCCCGAGCAGCTCGCCGGAAGCGGCGTGCACCTGCTCATTAAAAGCGCGCTGAAAATGGATCCCTTTGTGATTGCGGAAAACCTTTAAACGAAAATAGAAAGCGGAAGAGCCAGAAGTATCGCCGAACTTACAATCGTAGATCGGGAGATAATAGGCGTCTTCTTTGCTCGCTTCGAGCACTTTCTTTAAGGTCTCAAGGTCTTCGGCTTTGACAAACTCATCCGCGTCGATCCAGATGATCCAGTCGCCGGTGGCTCTCTCCAGGGATGCGTTGCGCGCGGCCGAAAAATCGTCCTTCCATTTGAAGTAAAATACTTCGGCGCCGTATTTTTCGGCGACCCGGATGGTGCCGTCGCTTGACCCGGTATCCACCAGAATGATCTCATCAACCGCCTGCTTTAAACTCGGCAGTGTCTTTTCGAGCATCTTTTCTTCGTTCTTAACGATCATACATACCGACAATTTCATTAGTTCCTGCCTCCGATCGAGACCGAGATCTTTTTAATTTTTTTGGCCGCTTTAAGCGCGTTTTCTTTTTCGGGCATCAGTTTTTCGAGCATCATCTGGATCCTTTTCTCATACTGCATCTTCATTCTTTCCGCGCGCTTGATGTAAACATGCAGCCTTTCCAATTTGATCAGGGTCTCCTTCTTATCCGTCCCGAGCATCTGCATCTCATATTCAAGGTTGGCGCGCTCGGCGTAGAAAGCCAGGGTATGCTGCTGCAGGGCATCATGCTCCAGCTCCAGCATATGGATCGGCGTATAGTGCTCGCGGACTCCCAGCCTATCCGCCTGGGTCATGAGCTGATTTTCCAGCTCCTTAAAAACCCTTAATTGCGCTTTTATCTTTTTCCGGCTCATGCTATCCGCGCTCCTGTAACCAGCCCGAAAAGGACCTTTTCGCTGGCAACCTGTTTCAGCCCGGTATTTACCGCCGCCATCTTTTCGCGCTTCGCCTGGGACATAAGTTCTTTGATCTCGGCGGGGCTTACCCCCAGCATGCTCAGTTGTCCGCTGATAATGCCCACTCCCATCTTGGAGAGCTCGGCCACAAAGAAGTTATGGCTAAAGCAGTCCATGGCCAGTTTGACCATCTTGTCTTTGAGGATCTTTTCCGCGCGATCGCGGAATTTAAGTTTCTTGCGGTTGGAGACCGCGTCCACTTCGTCTTCGGCCAGAGCGGAAGAAATAGAAGTGAGGTAAACCACGTCTTTGCCGCGCAGATCAAAGCTCTTCGCCCCATCCTTGCCGTCTACGGTTTCCCAGACCAGCGAAGTCAGCTGTTCGTTCTTCGTCTGCTCAACCTGCTGTTCTTTCGGCGCAACTTCCTGATTGGCCTGTTGCTGCTGGGCCTTGTGGGCCATAGCATACAGCTTTTCCTGCGCAAAACCGGTATTAATTTGTGGTTGCATACTCATCGGGAATACACCTATCCTCTATATAATATATCGTAATAACCGGGGGTAAACTTGCATGGAAATTTACTTATGTGAAGGGAAAAATTTAGCGTTTGCGCCGGCGAGACTTACGTTTGGCAGCTCTGTTATGGCCTTCTTTTTCGCGGATCTGCACGTCGATTGATTTGGCCGCCATTTTCTTGATTTCGTCCTGCCTCTTCAGGGCAGTGTGCTGCATTTTCTTAAGATCCGCCTGGCGTCGGGCAATCGCCTGACTAATCTGCTTCTTATCATCCGCTTCCCGCATCTGCAGATCATGTTTAGCGTCCCAATAAGCCTGTCTTTCTAGCTTATAATCCTGCGATTTCCGGCGGTTATAACAGCTGATCGAGATATTTCTGCCGATATCCTTGTCAGACATCTTCGATAATTCCATATATATATGGACAACCCAGTTTCGGGAGGCTAGATTATCGCCGCCCGGCAAACCGGTATTCCCGGATCTATCGCCAAGCAGGGTCATCCCCATCAGCTGCTGCACAAGATATCTTTCGTGCCCGGATCCGACCGCCGCCGGGTTAAAATTGGGACCTACTTCGCCGGACTTTGCGCAATAAAAATCCCATCCGATCTTCTGGCCCCAATCTTCATCGTCCCAGCCCGTTCCGATATAGGGCTGAGTATCTGACGGGTCGCTGTAAAATTCACTAATTAAACTATCTACTCTGCCCTTGAAATCAGACGCCCCCGCATATCCCTGGGAAGCCAGATTTCCAACATAACTCTGGAAATTATTAAGCCCCTCTTTCATCTTTATGGCAAACCGCTGGAAAGCCAGCTGGTCTTTACCCGAGAAGACCCAGCCGGCAAATCCGCCGTTCGAAGTGTCGGGATTATAAGCATAGGCCGCCGGATCAAAGCTGTACGCCGGCAGGACCGAATGCAGCGAATGCTGCATCTGGAGGAACTGGATAAGCAGATAAGCGTTATGCGGATCTGCCCCGCCCAACTTAGTAGGGTCATTTAAAAGGGACTGGAAATTGGCGATCAATGCCTGGTCATCCGGCAGCGCATAGGTCGTGCCGTCAATATCAACCCTTTGTCCGATAAGCTGGTTATCTCCGAAAATATTGAAAGACGAGAAGAATATCCGGCGTCGGGACTCAAGCAAGGCCGCCATCATCAAAAAGGCCCACTGCCCATTGGGGTCGATCACGTTATCATACGAGAAACTTCCATTATAAAAAGTTTCTCCGTCGTTATTATCCCAGTCATTATCTGCCGCCCAGGCCACCTTCTCACCGCCGGTACCCGTATCCGTACCTTTAATGGCCGCGCCGTTCTTAAAACCGGACATTACAATATCATAATAATTCTGATCCCCAAAACCGGATAAAAATTGCCGGATCCCCTGGGATAACACATCAACGGTATTGCCGTTCTTAGAGAAGGTTAATCCGCTATTCCAAACATCCGCGTAGCTCGCAGCATCAAAACCAAACATTCCATCATAGAGGGTATCAGACAACGGATTATTCTCTACGCTCTGTCCGACACCTTGAATTACCGATTCAATTCCCGCGGTTTTCCCATCACCGGTCATAAAGAAATGGTTCCATTCATCGGCGCCGCCGCAGTAATTCAAGTTTTGCGCCCGCATACCCTCATAGAATCCCCAGGGCAAGCCGTCGGAGGACCGCGGCACACGGTGCCAGTCGCTGGAGTTATCTCTGGTATAACCGCGTCCACCCTCGCCTCCCCAGGGAGAATTAAAGCGGGGATGCGCAGGAAGGCCGTCACTGCCTAAAACATAGTAATCTACGTTGTTGGGGGGTGCCCCTTCTCCGGTCCAAAGTTGAGGGAGAGGGCCGTCTCCTTCCCAGAAGGGAGATTCACCCGCGTAGCCGTACTCATAAAGGGCATTGATAAACTCATCCGCCGGTTTTCCCGCATACCCGGCATTTTCGGCAGGCCCGAAGAACTTGGTCATTTCGGTTAAGAAGTTAATATTCTGGGTGAGGTAATCCGCCGATTCATTGGAATGGACATAAAAACGGGAAAAGAAGGGCCGGTCAACCCTCAGGGGTCTACGCGGCTTGGGTAAGGTCTTTGAATCGCCATAGTGTTGAAATAAATACTGCATCGCTCTTTAATTAGGCGGAGAATGAAGAGTTAACGCTTTTCTCCATGTTAAAGGTCTCATGCCAGATCTGCAGAAGCATGCTCTGGGCGTTCTCGATCTCCGACATACGGGTATCCAGCAATAACGCGGTTGACGGAAGATTGATCTGGGCTCCGTTCACCATTGTGCTCCCGATCATCATGGTTTCAGAAGGCATAGGGTTATTCGACAACCTTGAATAATCCTTCAGAAGGGTGCGCATCTCCTGCCAGAAACCGGACACCTTCTCCCGGATATCCACACTGCTTGAAAGGTCGATATCGTTTAATATATGTGATGTGTAGGTCGCGAATTGAACTGAATTTGCTGTACTCATTTTTTTCCTCCTGTGCCCCGAGCTTGGTTCCCCCGAGCGGCGTCGAGGGGTCGAGGGGCTTTTTCATTATTTTTTCTTTCTTCTAAAAGGCCCGGCTTTTAGAAGAAAGCCCCCGGCCGAAGCCGGGGGCTCAAACATTAACGAATTGCGCTTTTTATCTCGGTCCAGGCTCGTTTCTGGCCCGCTACGAATTGAGCGGCAACCTGTCCTTGGACGGATAATTCTTGCAGCTTCGCATCAAGCACTAATGCGCCAGCTCCGGTGTCGATCGGAATATCTTTTCCGTCGATCTCAACCTTAATCTGGGTAACGTCGCCAGGATTGGTTTGCTGTTCTTCGATCGCATCTTTAATATCAGCGATAATTGATTCTCTTTCGAAGTCAGCATTCGCGGCTATATCATAAGCATCCGGAGTTAATGTACCGTTAACTTGGGTTTCCATACCTTTTCACCTCCTTTTTCACCAAACCTTCTATCTATTAATCGTAATAAATGGCTTAAAACTTGCGTTTAAACCATGGTATTAACTGTAGAATTAAAGCTACAGGTAATACCGTATACCTGTTCGATGTTACCTAGAATCTCCTGTTTAGCCTCTAGGCCGATGTTATCAAGTTCGGCGATCTTATTAACCGTCTGCAAGCGGCTGGCGGCGTTCATGGTAAGATCGCGCAGAACGTAGGTCATCTCATTCCCCATCTCGGTGTAGGCATGGTCCCCGCCTACGTCGTGCATGGCTGCGTTCATGTTAGGTCCTTCAACTGCCATTTTCTTCTCCTTTCAAAATTTAAGCCTGACTCGAATTTTGTCCTCCAGTCAGGCTCTGGGGTGCTTCACTATATATATCGGGTTGGGAGACAGAAAACTTGCATCGTTTCCTTCGCTCGATCTCGGCTACGATCCAATTTACCTGTTGGGCAGCCTGCGCTACTTGGGCGCGAGTTTCTCCCAGCTTGCCTTTCGCCGCCTCTATCTTTTGGGTCAGTTCTTTCTTCTTTTGCTGCAGGGCCCGCTTCTCGAGCTTATGCAGATTGATCTTACCTCTCAAATTTTTAACTTTGGCCGCCGTTACCGGATCTGGTTTTCCGTTTGCCTTCCTCAGGAGGCCTTTTAATTCGCCCTCCAGCGTAGCAATTGCCCCTTCAGTTTTAGCTATCGTTTCACCTACTTTGGAGCTATATTCTCTTCCTTCTTCGCTAACACTGCGCAGATTCTTCACTTCCCGACTGTGGGACGCTTTGGCCGCTTCAAGCAATGTCCTGGCTTCCGACAACAGTTCCTTAAGGTCCACAGTTTCTTTTGCTCCTTCCATCGCCACTTTGAGCTTATTCCCCGCTTTGGAAGCCTGCTGGCTGGCCTTTTGCGTCCGGGCAATAACCTCATCGCCTTTTTGAATAATGTCATTTACCCGATCAAGCAGAACCTTGGAGTTGGGCCCCTGCGGCTGTTTTTTGGGAGAGATACGAGTCTCACCCTCGGGCTTTGTCTTATCTGCAGGAGCAGCCGATGCCGGAACCCGTTTACCTTGCTCCTCCAGAGCCTTCTTTTGGGCCTTGGTCGCGACATAATTTTTGGATTTGTCCACCCGCAAGGATTTTAAATATTGGAGGGTAGCCTTGCCAATCCCCTTGATCATTCCAAGGGTTTCTTCGCCCTGCTGGATATTGAGCTGATTGGCCCGGCGGTCGAGGTTTGTCTCGCCATTGCTTATGCGGTTGAAGACAGCAGCATTCTCGGTCCCTGCCACTTCGTTCACCCAACCGCATTCGGATTCCTTATTGGATGAATTTCCGCCAATCTGGGAAAGATAATCAGAAGATTTCGAATCCCGTTTGCCCCCCGCCGCATCAAAGATCAGCCCGGTTGCCCAGACTACCAGGGTTTCGGCCAGCGAAACGATATAGCCATAGATCTGCGTGGAATTAGTACTCAACTTATCTCCTATTTTCTTGGAGGCTTCGGCAAGCTTGCGCATTTTTTCCGCCATCTTATTCAAGTCCTTACGATTTGCTCCGATCATCGCACGCAAGTTATCTTCCTTTACCTTATTATTGGCCTGCTTGGCCGCATTCAGCTCTTTTTCAAGACCTTTTAAATGTTTCTCAGACTTTTTCATCTGCTCATTCAGTTCTTTACGCTCAAGGTAATTTTTGGTCGAGCGCACGCTCAGGTAAATGCTTAAGGCCGAAAAAGCCATCTGCACCAGCGAGGTCCACATCTGGCGGTAGGCGGCGTTCATTTGATTATGGCGCTTGGAGATCGTCTGCAGATTGCGGAAAAGGTCGCGGGCCAGCGCCTGCGTAACCATGCGGTCGACTAAAAAGGCGGAAGTTGCATCACTCATCCTGCCTCCAGTACCGGACATAACCATATGGACGGTGGCGCGCGCTTCAGCCTCGGCCGCCTGAATACGAGCAATTGCGTCTTTAATATTGTAAATACGGTTGAGCTTTTCCTGCATCATCGCCATGGCGCCGGAACTCACTCCCCAACGTCCTCCGCCCAATTCCTCAATCAGCTCCTGGGATATATTCATGAGTGCCTGCCGCTCCAGCTCATTCAATCGGTTAATAGTGGAATTATTGTCATTTTTAGCCCGGATATCGTTAACCGTTTTGGCTACATTATAATTTTCCAGCGACCCAAACCCCGTATATTTGCGAACCAGGGAAACAATAAAATCGTAAGCACTGTTCACTGCACCGATAACCGGGGTCATAATATGCCAGAGGATCTCGGCACTGCCTCCCGCGTAGCCGACACCCGTAAAGATAGCCGCGATCACTACATCCAGCACCATCTTCCAGATCGAGTCATAGAGCGCTTTTTCGGCGTCACGGGTGCGGTTCTGGACTTCGATCCTTTCATCTAAATACTTGGTCAGGTAACTAAAGGTCCGCAGCGCACCCTCAGTCTCGGTCTTAACCACTCCTTTCACATAGTCCCCGGAATTTCTGCCGGAGATCCGGGTCATCTCAAGATGAACCAGGCTGCGGGCATCCTGCCGGGCCTTTTGAATGGCGGCAAAAGCATTTTTTACATAAGCGACCCGTGACAATCTATCGCGCAGGGTCGCAATGTGCGAGCTGTTCAGTCCGTCATATCCATCCCCCGTGTCCGTAATTCCATTTGCCAATAAATCTTCATAAATTTCCAATTCGAGATTTTCTAGGCGGTTCTGGGTCGTATTGCTGTTCTGCCTTAAGGACTGTAAATAAGCCGGCAGGCTGGAATCCCCGTACTCGGCGCCGTAGGAACCAAAGACCGTATTATTCACGATACTTGATATCAACCCGCCAATAATTGAACCCAATGCCGACCCGATGGCGCCGCCGGCTGAGCCGGCTGCCCCGCCGATCATGCTGCCGCCGATCGAGCATCCCGTGGAGATGGCAAAAGACCGCCAGGCATCATCTTCGGTATTTTCTTCATAGATCTCCATGTTCTCGGCAGTCTTAAATTCATTCAGCATGAAAACCAGCATCTCAAGCTTAAAGAAATCGCCCTTGTTCATGTGCTCAACATAATCATGCATCTCACGGCCGCCCACACCCGTCATTTCCATATGGACCAGCTTGCGGATCGAGGCGCGTTCCTTATAGAGTGCGACGATCGCCTTTTTGAGGTTCAAGGTACGGGTAAGTTGCGTAGTAAGGCCGGCAATTTGATTATAATCCAGCGCGTAGTAATCGTCGGAGGTCGTAGAAAGCAGGCCGCTATCAACTTGAGAATATACATTTTCTTCCAGATTGTTAACGCCATTCAAGGCATTGGCGGCGTCATTCCCCAGATTGGTATCGTGCGTGGTAGGCTGGTAATCCGGCAAATCCGGCTTATAGGGATCAACCATGTCGTTGCAGTATTCAGTTGAACCCACGCTCATACTGCCTGATCCGATCGAGAAGAGCATGGAAATGCCGGGGATAAAGAAATCCAGGATCATGCCGATAACGTCCAAAATGCGGCTCCACATGTTCGAGAACGCCTGCCATCCCGACGCATTTTCACGGGATTTGAGATAGCGGTGCATATTATAAATGAACATCCGCTCCTGCAGCTTATTTACATAAGTAGAGAAATTCAGCTCCTGCCATTGCCCTTCCATCTCCTGCATCTTTTCCGCCGTCTTGCTTTTCTCCCGGCCGCTGATGCCGGTCAGCTCCTCGTGCACGATGTTACGGCCGTCCACCTTTGACCGGTTGATCATGTTCCAGGCCTTTCTTAAATTCTTGGTCGCGTAAAAACGGTTGCGCACCGAAAGAAGCGTCTCGTCATCCAGCTCAAGATAGCCGTTATCTCCAGTATAGAGAATTGAAGGAAGGTCCTGAAAGACCGACTCAAGCATATTATCCAGGAAGGCGTTAAAATCGCCGGTCGGAGAATCTCCGTAATTCGATCCGCCGTAGCCGATCGTCTGGAGGGCAGCCAACATGGCATTGACCGCGTGGACATAGGCCTCGGCGCCTTTTTTCATATCGCCGAACATGTCATAGGTATAGTATCCGCAAAGCAGCCAGTCGAGGAACTTCTCGCCGCAGCCGTCAACTTTCCCTTCGGCCACCTCCATAAGCTGGTCATAACGCTCTTGGTTATTTGTATCAACCTTTTCCAGGAGCTCGGCAAAAGCGACCGAAACCTTGGACATGCGGTTCTGGACTATTTTGCCGATAATCGTTTTAGTATCGAGGCCTTTATCTCCGACCCTGCCAGTCAGTTCCTGCACTACCAACCGGCGCAGTTCATGCTTGTTTTCCGTAAGCATCTGCATGGCCACCAACAGGCCGCAGAGGAATCTTACCTTTTGGTACCAGCTCTGCATGCGTCCGGCATCCAGGATCATGAAGCCGTTGTTGTCCTCATAATAAAAATGATCGCTGTCGTAGTTGTCGATCGTTTCATTCAATTCGTTCTCGATACTGTTCAGGAGGTCGGTTTCGGTGCTGTTTTCATTTAACCCATCAAATGAATATTCCCTGAAATATGAAAAATCTCCGTTTTCATATTCGGTATTTCTGACGCCTCCGCTCAAGCCATCGTCAATCTCTTGTTTACCTGTCGTCCAGGCCTCGCGCAGCGCTCCATTTTTCTGGGACTTTCCGGCTTTTGAGCCGGAAGCGTTCTTTTTGGCCAATGCTTCCCCTTTAATTATTTGGGGATCGACATAGATCTTCACTTCTTTAATAATATTGCGCAGGGGCATGTTTAGAATGTAATTTGGAGAATCTTCAGAAATGTTAGCAAGGTGTGTTCTGAGAGGTAGGCGGGAAAGGCTGGCGCGGACACTTGAAAGATCAATAACAACGCCGGGATCTTCAACCTTGGCTACTTCCCCCGCAACCAGATAGGCTGGGCTCATCCCCAGCCCGGCAATCTGTTCCGATTCCTGCAGGTCTGCCAGTTTGTTTATATCTGATATTTGAGAAATATTCTGTTCCACAAAAAAACCTGACCTTTATCCAGTCAGGCTCTGGAAACGCTATTAATGGTAGTTTATCCCTTAACTTTTACTTCGAAAAATGCTCTTTAAGGAGCTCGTCAATGCGGTTTATCTTGCTAAAGATATCTTCCAAACTTTCTTCTTCTTCAAAATCGTATTTTGACATCGAGTCGTTCACCATTTTTTTGGAGCTCAATCCCGGCGCCCCTAAGAAGTTACCGCGCACGACCACGTCCGCCCGCGATGCCACGTTGTTCATGGCTTCCATAAACTGGGCGCCGCCCACAGATTGGGTCTGCTGCTGCTTGGGAGCAACCTCTTTAAATGCTGAACCGGCAATGCCTTCGATCTGCATTTTTCCCTCCTTAGACTGCGCTGGTCACTTTGGACCGTGAGTTATCCGCCACTTGTTGATTATTAACTTCGGTCTTATACATTTCATAATAGCTTTTCTGCTTTTCACGCTGATTATTTACCACGGCCGTATTCGCCACTACTCCCTGATTGGCCGCTCCGGCGACAAACTTCATAACCGCGGCGAGAATTCCGCCGCTGGATTTATTGGCGACTTTTCTCACAGATGTTTTAGGCTTGGCTTTTAGGCCTTTCTCGATCGCGGCAATAATAGTGTTTACCTGTTTAACCGCTTCCTGAACTTTAGCTTTGCTGTTGGCCACTTCCTGTTTGGCGGCCGCAACCTTCCGCGCCAATTCCTTACCCTTAAGTTCCAATCCTTTCTTGCGGAGCTCAAGCGTCTGGATCTGAGTTTGGAGCTGCTTGATCTTTTGGGCGGTGACCGCGTCCGGTTTGCCGCCGGCCTTCAACTGGAGCTTCTTCAATTGATCTTTAAGCGGCTTTAACTGGTTATCAATTTTCTTAAGGGCGGAGCCAACTTTGGCATTGAATTCCTTAGCTGCGTTTTGCGCCTGTTGAAATGCTTTGATCGCCTTACGGTTTATTTCCTGAGCATCTTTAAGCTGTGCTTTGGCCAGCTTAAGCAGTTGTTTTAAATCTTTGATCTTTTTATCTTTAAAGCTCTGCTGGGCTGCCTGCGCGGTCTTGACCGCGGTGCCTGCCTTTTGGACCGAAGCCTGGGATTGCTTAATAATACTCTCCAGGCGATCTAAGAGGACCTTAGAATTCGGGGCCGTATTATTCTTAGACGGCTCAATTGCCGCCGGTGCGTTTTGCGGCGCCACCTGGGGCTTACCGCTTACCGGAACGTTTGTTTTTGTATCATTCTTCTTTTTGGCTTTGGTTCCCACATAATGCTGTTCTTTGGTCTTCCGTAAAGTCTTAAGATAACTCATGGTCTGTTTGAAGCTCGAGGTACCTGCCCGGATACTCTCTTCGCTCTGCTGGATGCTGATCTCGGCGGCTTCCTTGCCCAACATTGCGTCTCCGCCCGCGAGGTTATTAAGGACCATATTCTCTTCAGCATCCGCCACCGCATCCACCCATCCATCGCCGCTGCTCTTGCGCTCGCCACCTACCGGTTTGACCTGCTGTTCAAATTGGCTTGTCTTCGACTCGCGCTTACCTCCCGCCGCATCGTAGACCAGCCCTGTCGCCAAGGTGATCAGGTTTTCCAGCTGCCCGCACAAGAAGTTTTGCCACGCGTATTTCTTTTGGATCTTAGCCAGCGCCTTCATCTTCGCCGAATATCCTTCCATCGTTTTGTTACGGTTTTGCAGCATACCTTTAAGCGTATTTTGCTTCTTAACATCTTTCGCCTGTACAGCCGCTCTAAATTTCTTGTTAAGATTGCGGATCTCCTTTTTCAAAACCTTCATCTCTTTATGCAGTTTCTTCATCTTAAGCTGGTTCTTAACCGACCGGACGCTCAAGTAGATATTAATGGCTGCCCAGGCGGTCATCACCGCCGCGACAATCGCAGCGCGTATTTCGGCGTTCATCTGGTTGTGGCGCTGGACCATCAGTTGCAGTTTCTGGAAAAGATCGCGAACCATCGCCTGGGTAATCATGCGGTCAATATTAAAGGCCGCGTCGGCCTCGCTAACTCTCCCGCCTTTGCCGGTCATCGCGGCGTGGACCATCGCGCGCGCCTCGGCCTCGGCCGCCTGCACCCGCGCGAACACGTCGCGGATATTAAATATCTTCTCTATCTTGTGGCGGAAAAGGGCCATTGTTCCAGAGTTCAGTCCCCAGCGTCCGGCTCCTAATTCTTCGATCAGATCCTTGGAGATCTGTGCAAGAGCCTCCTGCTCAAGCCGGTTCAACCGGTTCATGGTTGAGTTCGGGCCGTCTTCCTGGGCAATTTCAAGCACGGTCTGCGCGGTCTGATGGTCCTTGAGATCACCCATATCTTTGGTAGCGCGGAGGGAGGCAACTACCATGTCGTATAAACTATTGACGAACTGCATGACCGGAGACATTATGTAATAAAGACCCTGCCAACCAAATTTCCCCCCGAGCGAACACGCCACAATTAACAGGGCATCAATCCCAAGTTTTATCCCCGCGTCCTTGAGCGCCTTTTCGGCATTGCGGGCCCGGTTCATGACCTCGATCCTCTCGCCCATATAACGGGTTAAATAATTAAAGACGCGGAGCGAATTTTCGGCGTCCGCGCGATTTACCTTCTTTACGTATTCGCCGGCGCGTCTGCCCGAAATACTGGTCATCTCGAGATGGACCAGGTTGCGGGCGTCGGCCTGCGCCTTGCGGATCGAAGCCAGCGCCGCCCGGACATTGGCAATCCGGCCAAGCTGCTGGTGCAGCTTAGTCATCAGGTCAGTATTGATTCCTTTGTAGCCATCGCCGGTATTGATCGTCCCATTCTTCAACATCTCTTCGTAAATCTCGAGCTTGAGCGCTTCCAAACGTCCTTCGGTAGAATTCGGGTCGCTATTCTGCATCGCCTGGAAGTAAGCCGGCAGATCGCTGCTGCCATAGGCCGCGTCGTAAGAACCCCAGACAGTATTATTTAAGATACTGGCGATCAGGCCGCCCAGGGCCTGACCAACCGCATACCCAACGCTGGCTCCTGCCGCAGCTGCCGCACGTGCCGCCTCCGCCGCCGCCTTTGCAGCCGCTTCTGCCGCTGCCTTACCCAATACTCTCCCACCCTCACCGGCGGCTTTCCCAGCACCACCCGCCGCCGACCCAATCCCCGCTCCCGCCACCGCGCAAGCAATAGCACAGGCGGTTGAAATAGCAAACGATTTCCACGCCGCCTCCACCTGCTTGTTATCCGCATGCTCCATATTGAAAGCATTTTTGACTTCGCTGAGCATGAAAGTGGCAAGCTCAAGCTTAAAGAAATCGCCTTTGTTCATATGGTCTACATAGTCCGAAGATTCGCGGGCGCCCACCTGGGTCATTTCCATATGGACAAGCTTGCGCAGCGATGCACGTTCTTTATAAAGGGTGACCAATGCTGTTCTGATATTGGAGATCTTTGTTAATTGGTCCTGTAATTCAGCGATCGCCGCGTAATCTACCTGCTTAAAACCATCTTTTACCGACTCCAGCTTTGTTTTATCAATCTGGATAAGGACATTACTTTCGGCATTGTTGGTATGATTTATAATATCCAGAGCAACATTTCCGGTATTCGTGCTTTTATCACTCGGTTTTACGGTAGCCAGATCCGGCTTATAACGATCGATAACACTGTTGGTCCATAACTCGCCGTACAGCTTGGATCCCGCCGCAAACAGAGAAAATACCAGGCCGATCCCGGCGCTAAAAAACCCAACGACAATACTTGCGAACATCGCGATCAACGACACGATGTTAAAATACTTCATCCAGAGCGCCTGCACCAGTTTTTCTCCCAAATATTTCTTCTGGTTATAGAGCGACATCTTCTGCTGGAGCTGGTTGACTTCGGTATCAAAAAGCTGGGTCTTCCACTGGTCTTCCATCTCCTGGAGTTTGCCTGCCGCCTTACTCCTCTCACGGCCACCAACTCCAGTCATTTCTTCATGGACCAAATTGCGCATCTCCGACTCGGAGTTTTGAACCAGATTCCAAGCTTTGCGAACGTTCTGACACAAGTAGAAACGGCTGCGCAGTGCTACCAGTCGCTCATCATCTAATTCCAGATAGCCATTATCGCCTTCGTAAAGAATTGAAGGCAGCTCCGCAAAAACAGTTGCCTCACCATTCTCCAACGCCTCAAAAACATCACCGGTATCCGAGTTTCCCAGATCAAAACTATTAACTCCGCCGCCGGTCCGATACAGAAAATTGATCGCCGCCTTGGTAGCGTCCAGGAAACGACTGGTCGCCCGGCGCATATCGCCGAGCATTTCGATCGTGTTATTACCGCCGGAGAAGAAATCTTCGGTCTTTTCTCCGCAGCTGTCGTTCTTCTTTTTTGCCGCCTCCATCAGCTCATCGTAATGTTTCTGGTTGGCATCCATCATGTCCTCGAACAGCTTGGCCAACGATACCCCCACTTTCGCCATGCGGTTCTGGACCCACTTGGCAATGATCGTCCCCGTATCCATCCCTTTTTCGCTCACCAGGCCAGAAAGCTCCTGCACAATCAGCCGGCGCATGTCAAACTTATTCTTCATCAGCATTTCCATGGCCACCAGGATTCCGCAGAGCAGGCTTACTTTGGCCTGCCAGTCGGCCAGGCGTTTGGCATCGGGGACCAGGAAGCCGTTTTCATCCGTATAGTAAAAATCTTCGGGGTTATAGTCGTTGATCGTACGGTCGAGCTCATCGCTCACCGCCACCGCCACATCCCCTTCAGAGCTGTTCTCATCGATATCGCCGTAGTTGTATTCGTAGATATAGCCGAGGTCGTCATCCAGATACTCTGCGTTCGTGTCGCACCATTCCTGGGCCAGCTCGATCCCGTTGGGAGAATTTCCGGTGCCGAAAGATTCAACTAGCTCCCCGTCAACATACACATCCGAATAGAAAACATTTTGATAGTTAGTGGAGTTGTGCCCGACAATAATTACACCGTGTTCCTCGGACTCTTGCCGCAGATATTCTTCCGCTTCCTCTTTTGAATCAAAATAATGCACTGTCCCATCCGGATCGGTAACTTTATAGGTGCACTCTCCGGTAGTCCTTCCTTCTTCATCCAGAACCGGATCGACCGTAAATATATACACCGGAGCGTCCCCGCTATCGGTATCATTGTCGTTATTGTTATCAGTATTTGGAGTTGGATTAGCGCTATCCGCTGGATCAGGATTGGGTGGAGGCGGCGGTGGCGGCGCGGGAGCATCGGCTGGCGCAGAACCAGAAGTCTTGGCCGATTTATGATAACCGATCGCAGAAAGATCCGGATCAATGAAGGATTTAACGGCGGCAATGGCTTCGCGGAGGGGTTTATTGAGAATATAATTGGGGGAGCTTTCTTCCAGATTCTCGATCGCGCCTTGAACAGATTTGGCGGTTTGCGCGCTGGCGAGGCTAGCGCGGATGTTAGAGATATCAATTGCGGGGGCCAGCTCTTCAACCTTGGCTACTTCTTCCGCAACAAGATAAGCGGATTGAATGCCCGCTCCGCCAATCTGTTCAGACTGAAGTTCTTCAGATAATTTTTGTGCTTCCAGCACCTGAGAAATGTTATAGTTCATGCCTGTTTATTCCTCTATATATATATCGAGATAACCAGGCGAAAACTTGTATGGATTTACGGGAAATTTTGAGGGGTTTTTAGCGAAAAATCCGCGGTTTACTGGGCCTGTTTTTTGATATTATCGAGTACCGCTTTTTTGGTCTCTTCGAGCTGTTTGTTGACCGCGGCGATCTTGGCGTCAATTTCCTTCAATTCTTTGTCCGCTTTACGTTTGATCGCCATGTAGCGGATCATCGAGATCGCGTTCCAAAGGACAATAACTACCGCCAGGGTAATAAAAACTGTCCGCAAATCTATAAAATTTAGAAATTCCATCTTATTTATTTAAGCTTATTTTCGGCTTCTTTTTCTTCGGAACTTTCATCCCGTTAACCGCTATCTTCATCTTCGGCCCCTTATTCCCGAATAAGGCCTCGATCAACGATTGTCCGGGATCACCGAGATTCCAACTTGCACAAATGTCAAAAGCACCCAACTTCTTACCTTTGCTGTCCGTCCGATTGAGCATCGGCGTCTGCGGCGCCCTCTGCACCTGCCGGGCAAATTCTCCGATCGCCTTTGCTGTCTGGCGGCCCTTTTTAGGCCCCAGATCCTGGTACAAACCGCTTCTGAAATTGATAGCCATATTATAACACTCCTCTTGCTAAATACAACGAAATTTACGCTACCTGAACAAGCTGACCGTTCATCCTCAGCATATCCAATCCTGCCCGTGCGGGCTCAACTGCACGCCCGCCATTCGCTTTGTTAGGCACACCGGGCGCGCCGGGAGCACTCTTTCGACCACTATATTTTTCCAACAACTTCTTCACGCCAGCCTTACCCAGCGTTTTATAATTATTTAACAAATATTTGACTATATTCTGTTTGCTGCCAGGGTGGATCGCTCTAAAGTTGCCTCTATGCAAAAAGTCCTTAAGTTCCGAGGTCAAGTTGTTATTCTTTATCCAACTGTTGTTATTCTTTATCCAACTTTGGAAAGCATCTTCGTTTTTCTGAAGCTTAACGAATGATCTTACCTCATTCGGCGACGGGGGCTTATTGTGGATGGCGTATCTTTTAACTAGAGTTTCCATGAACAATTTCGCCAGTAACGGCCGCCCATTTAACTTCAGGTCCCGCGCCGCATCGGGATAGCCGGCTTTATCAAGATGGCCAAAAATCTGGTCCATAAGCTCAAGGCCCATAAGCTGCGCTGTCATCCGTCCCTCTGGTCCGTTAAATTTCAGCGCCCCCTTCTTATTTCCTTCATACGGTTTACATCCTGCCAGCCGGCGTGCGTTATAATAAATACGGGCAAGGTGTTGATTTCCCTTTATCATTTCCCAGGTCAAACCCATATTTTCAACACCCTTGCCTAAAACCTCTACCGGCACGGCAACCAGGTTTTCAGATTTTGCCAGTAATTCGAGAGGTTTGCCCCATGCCCGATAGGTTATTACCCCTCTTTTCAGCGCTTCCTTAAATTCTTTCAGGGTTAATTTCTCATTCGGCTTCTTGCCGCCAGAAAACAATTTCCAGTATGTGTCCGTCATCTCGTCGAGGCCAAACCATTCCATAACGCCTCTCTTGTCAATGCCCTTACCATTGGGGCCAAAATATTTTAAATACATGCGGGTAAACTTTGATGTTTGATCCTTGGGGCGACCAAGACCACTAAGATGCGAAGATCTAAGCTCATAGGAACGATCATATACCTCTTGTCTATCCGTCCACGGAATAGATCTGGTTCTGGATTTACCTTTTGGGGCACCGGGTTTAACAATCGGAACACTCACTATTTAATCCTCCTCATAGGGACATGGTTCCTCACACCTACTATATCGGGACAACTTGCGGAAAACTTGCATGGATCACACAATTAATTTGATTTGGCCGGGGTTAAGCAGCATGTTCTTTTTGGAAAGGACAGCATCGCTGCCCTGGATTTCTACTGGAACGACCGCGGCGCCAAAGCTAGTGCACATTTTTAAGGCCGCATCCCTATTTGCCGGTTTTTCGGCAAATATCCAGACCGGCTCGTTTTTGCGCAGGGCCGAGATGATCGCGTTTGCCTGTTTAAAAGAATCGCTTCCGGACTTCGGAATCACGATGCAACCCAATGTCTTCATGATCCTTCCCAATAGCGGGATTCGGAACATGCCCTCCTCGGCCAATATCCTGACCCTTTTTGGAAAAGCGGCAATAATATAAAGCGGGTCCATGATCGCCGGATAGTTGGAAACAAAGATCAGTTTCCCATCCCTGGGGATCTTTTCGGCCCCTTCAACCCTTACCCGGATAAAAGTCAGCAGGAATATCAGCCGGCAGACCCACTTGACCAGAAAATAAATAAATACCCTGCCCCATTTATAAAACAGAGCTGCCGGGAAAGAGATCAAAAAAATGATCAAAGCAAAAAGCTGGACCAGGATCACAAAAAGCAAAGAAAGGATAAATCGCAGAATAATCATTTGAGCGGATTATAACAAAAAAAAAGGGGGCGCGCCATCTGCAAGACGCCCCCCAATATTAAGCTCCAAATATCAAGATCTAAATAACAAATTAATTATTATATAAACTGGCTTGCGCGTCGGATAGTTCGCCTTTGCGGTCGGGGACCTGGTTGAAAGCCAGCGAAATTCCGAAATAGTGGACCGGGCTTTCGGATCCGCGATAAGCGTAATCGACGCCAAATCCTTTTAAGTTAATGCCGGCACCATATGTAATGTAGCCATCATCCTTGCCGGCCCGCAGGGCAAGCATCGGGTCGGGCCTAAACTCACAGCCCATGTTCCCATCGGTGGTCACGCTTACCGACATGATCTCAAAAATCTTAGCCGAGGCGCCCAGCACCAGGACAGAACCCTCTCCTGCGGTATCGGTCGAACTAAAACAATTCTTAATATTCATCGCCAGAGACACTTCTTCGCGGGGTTTAAAGATAGCCGCCAGATCGGCGTTGACCAGCGCGCCGTTGGGCACCGAGGTGCCTTTGGCCTTGGTCAATATATTGTTAGATAACTTAAGGCTGGCCCCCAGCGACATTCTGCCCATAAACTCGGGAACCACAGAAAATCGGTTGTATTCGCGGCCGTAGGAAATGAATAACGCCTGGTTAAGGGCCCTCACCGGAACCTCGCCGGAATCGTCCACCGCCGTCGCGCTTAAACCCTCGATCGGACTGGAAGAGCTGATATAACCGATGCCGAAATTGCCTACCGAGGTTTCCTGGATCCCGCCCAATACTGTATATTCATCGCCCGAAAACTTGGCGGAAATTACGCCATGCTCGCCATGGAGAAGGCCGATTCCGGCAGGGTTCTCGAAGATCGCGTTGGCGTCGTCGGCCACCGCCACAAATGCCCCGCCCAGCGCCGCAGGACGCGCCCCCACGTTCTCAGAAGCAAAAGAGACCGAAGCAATGAGTAAGACAGCAGATAGCAAGAGAATGTACTTCTTCATTTTAACCTCCTCAAAGGGAATGCCTTACACCCTTACTATCGGCTGGAAATGGGTAAAACTTGCATGAATTCTAGACTATGGTATTGGGGTCGAGGCGGGAACGGGATGGAAGCTCGGCGCCTTCGCGGATGAGGCAGCGGTTGGCCACTACGGATCCCTCATGGATCACGGCTTTCCGGCCGACCTCGCACCAGCTGCCCAAGACCGTCTGGGTGATCTGAGCGTCCGCCTTGACCACCGAATCGGACCACAAAACCGATCCGCATATGACCGCTCCATCCTCAATTATGCATTTATCACCGATCACCGAATCGCGGATATAGACGTCCTTGCCGATAACGCACTGGTCGCCGATGATCACCGAGCCCTCGAAACGGGCGCTGCGGTCGATCCTTTCTCTCTTTCCGATCCAGGAGGACCGCGAAACCTTGCGGCCGGGGATCCGCATCCGGACCAATCCCTTCATGGCATCATAATTGGACTCAATATATTTACCTAAACAGCCAACGTCGCTCCAGTACTCGACCATCGGGTACCCGTAAAGCGCGTCCCCCTTTTCCACCAGGCGGGGAAAGAGCTCTTTTCCAAAATCATAGAATCCTTCCGGGATCATATCCAGCACTTCCGGTTCGATAACATAGACGCCGGCATTGACCATATCGTTTTTGGCTTCTTCCTGTTTGGGCTTCTCCTGAAAGCCGGTGATCCTCCCCTCCCCGTTCTGGATCACGACCCCAAATTGGCTCACGTCCTTGACCTTGGCGAGCGCGATCGTAAAAAGCGCTTTCTTCGACCGATGATAATTCACGATTTTTTTCAGGTTAATATCGGTCAGGGCGTCTGAAGAAAGCACTATAAAAGTGTTCTGGACCCGGATAAGCTTGGCCATCCTTTTGACTCCGCCCGCCGTTCCCAGAAGCTTCTTCTCGTAAGAATAAGAAAGCTTGATGCCAAAGTCCCGCCCGTCCCCGAAATAATTCTGGATCTGTTCCGGATAATAATGGATATTGGCGATCACTTCCTTCAGGCCGTATTTCTTGAGCAACTCAATGTTATGCTGCATAGTGGGAACGTTTACGATGGGGACCATAGGTTTAGGCACGGCAAAGGTCAGCGGCTCGAGCCGCGTGCCGTAGCCGGCCGCCATGATTAAAGCTTTATTGTCTCTCAATCTTCCTTATCCTCCGGAGGTGCCTTTCTTCGCCCGAAAATTCGGTTTTTAGCCAGAGGTCCACGATCCTGGTGGCTTTGGCCTTGGTAAGCTTTCGGCCCGCCAGACAAAGAACATTCGCGTCTCCATGCTCACGGCTTTGCTTGGCGGTATAAGTGTCGTGCGCCAGGACCGCGCGGATACCCTTAACTTTATTGGCAACGATGCACGCTCCCACGCCGGACCCGCAGACCACGATCCCGCGGTCGAATTCACTTTTTGCCACTGATTCTGCTACGGGGTAAACATAATCCGGATAATCGACCGATTCTTCCGAATGCGTGCCGAAATCCTTAAATTCGATCTTCTTCCTTTTTAAATAATTACTTATGATCTCCTTTAATTTAAATCCAGCATGATCCGCACCGATGGCTATTTTCATTGCATTGCCCTCCTCATTTCCTGGACCGCTTGTTTCATCCCGACAAAAACTGACCTGGCGATCACTGAAAATCCAATATTTAATTCTTCGATCCCCGGGATCTTGGCGATCGCTTTTACATTATTATAGTCTAAACCGTGTCCGGCGTTCACGCGCAGCCCGATCCAGCGCGCTTTCTCGGTTGCCATACCAATTTTCTCCAGTTCATTTTTTGTATTTTTTGCCCAGGCATACTTCCCGGTATGGAGCTCAATAAAATCCGCGGTGAGCACGGCGGATTCTTCGACCTGTTGCTTAACCGGGTCAACAAAAAGACTGACCTGGATCTTTGCCGTCTTTAATTTTTCGATGATGCGGCCGAGTTTTTTGCTGTGCTTTACCACGTCCAATCCGCCCTCGGTCGTTAACTCCTGCCGCTTTTCGGGGACGAGCGTCACCATGTCCGGCTTAACCTTTAACGCGATCTTAAGCATCTCATCCGTCGCCGCCATTTCGAGATCAAAGCGGGTCTTTAGCTTGCGGAGAGCATAAACATCCTTATCCTGGATATGGCGGCGGTCTTCGCGCAGGTGGCAGACGATCCCGTGCGCCCCGCCGGCGACAGCTTCCTTCGCCGCTAAAATCGGATCGGGGATGCCTTCCTTGCGGGCTTCCCGGAGAGTTGCGATATGATCGATATTAATGCCGAGTTTCATTAACTTCTTTATGCACCAGACAAACCGCGTAAGCGGAGATCCCTTGTTTGCTCCCGGTAAACCCCAGCCCTTCTTCGGTCTTGGCTTTGATATTGATCAATCCAGGCTCTATATCAAGTGTATCCGCAATGTTCTTTTTCATTTTTTCGATCAGCGGCGCAAAACGGGGCTCTTCGGCGACGATCGTGGAATCAATATTATTGATCGCGTAACCGCGGTTGCGGAGCAGCTCCCTCACAAATTCCAGAAGTTTGAGGCTCGATATTCCTTTATAATTTTCATCCCCGGGAGGAAAATGCCGCCCGATATCCCCCTCGCCCGCCGCGCCGATCAAGGCATCGATGATCGCATGCAGTAACACATCTCCATCCGACCATCCCAGCAAGCCTTTCGTATGCGGAATTTCCAATCCGCCAACGATCAGTTTTCTTCCTTTTACCAGCTTATGGACGTCGTAACCAAATCCTATCTGCATGCAAACGCTCCTGAAAATTATTATACCAAATTTTTAGCTTAGTATCCCTTAAAAAAGTAATAGACCATGGCGGCATATTCCCAGACAACATGCGAAGTGTCTTCATGCCGCAGCCACCAGCGGTCAAGCTTCCAATCGCTGTCCTGCACCGGATAAACATACACCTTGATACCCGAGCCGGCGCTCGCTTTCCTGAATACCCGTTTTGCCCGGCGGGTATGGAAAGGCGAAGTGACCAGGATCACCGATTTAAAACCCCGTTCCTGGATGATCGGCAAGGAAAAGACAACATCTTCAAGCGTCGATCTGGATTTGCCCTGCAATAAGATATTCCCGGACGGCACTCCCATTGCCGCCGCCTGCCTTTTCATCCATTCCGCGCTGGTCAGGTTCCAGGCCAGCGGGCCGCCGCTCATCAGCATCTTTTTGGCGTATCCCCGTTTATATAATCCGACCCCTTCCTTCACCCTTTCCCCGTTATCATCCCCCGCCAGGACCAAAATCAGATCGGACGGCATAAGCTTATCCTGGATAATCAGAAAGCGGCCGATCCCGCCCAAAATAACCGGATGCAATGCGATGGCCAATAAAAGAACGGATATTATTACGGATAAAAATAAATATTTTTTCCTCATCTTAACGCGGTCTTCGCAGGAGGGAACGCAGGATAAATTTGGGGTTTTTGACCATCCCCATGAGCAGAGTTCCGATCGTCGGATAGGTCCTCGGGTTCAAGACCACTCCCCAGATAACCGAAGAATGATTTTCGAAATCTCCGGCCTTTTCGATCATCCCCACATTATCTTTTACGTACGTAAAGACCTGTTTCAGCACATCCTCGTTCATATTTTCTAAAACATATCTCACCATCAGGCAAACCTTTATTTCCCTCTCGAATTCTTCCACCCATCTCTTTTCATAGATCGACAGGTCCCCCTCTTTGATGGCGTCCGCCAGAATCTCCGCCGATTTCATCCCGTAGTAGATACCGCCCGAAGTGATGGGCTTGATCTGGCAGGCAGCATCTCCCACCAAGGCGGCATTACCCTTGGCCAGCTGGCAGGTGCCAATGGGGATCGCCCCCGCGTTCTTCTCGACAATCTCCCCCTTCTTGCTCATCTTTTCCATAAAGCTGTTTAATTCCTGGTAGGGATTGGGCGAGATCGTCCCGACGCGCACGATGCCGTTGCCTTCGGGAATGATCCAGGTGAACATCGAAAATGGTTTTACGTAATGGACCTCCACCATGTTTTGTTGTTTTGGAGTCATCTTTACCCTGTATTGATACCCGCGGTAAAGCTTCATGTCCGAGGAAAACTCGAGAGACCGGCGCACCTTCGAATTGGGGCCGTCCGCCCCGATCACCACATCCGCAAAATATTCGCCGTTGTTGGTCTTAAGGATATATCCGTCCTTGATGGGATGGACCTCCTGCAGCATGGTGTTAAATTCAATATTTAAGTCCTGGCTGAGCTCCTTGTCAAAGACCTCTCGATCGATTATATGCGCGACGCGCGATCGATTCACCTTGAAAGAAGAGCCGTTAAAATGGACGTTTGCCCCGTCGATCGTATTCATGATCGACTTTGTCGATATCGGCAGACGCATCTCTTCAAAGGCGCCGCGCCCTACGATGCCGGCGCACTGCACGGGTTTCCCGACCTCGGCGTGCTCTTCAAGCAGCAGCGGGTTGAACCCATGGTGCTTTAACATCTGGCCCAGGTAGCAGCCGACCGGCCCTGCCCCGACAATAACGATCTTGGTGGATTTTTTCATCGCAGAACCGTAATTATATCGAATAAACGGGGTTTAGTAAAGGTTATCGCCTGCAGGGTTGCATTTAATGCCTGTGGTGCTAGAATTGGGGCTGAAAATGCATAGCAAGAGAATGGCGGCAATTTTTGTGCTTCTCTTAATGCTCGGCGGCGTAGCTTTAGCAAATGGGGATCAAATTGCTTTTGACACCTCCAAAGCCCTTTACCATTTATGGATCGAACCGGTCACGGACGAAGTCTATGACCTAAAATGCGCGAAGTCCATCGATCAGGGTTATATCTTCAATCAACCTCAGGCTTTATACAGCTTTACGCGCGAAGCCACACGGTTTGATGTCTGGATCGACAACAACCGATACTTCCTGAGTTTTTCGGATGGGAATAATCTATACCTGACTTCTTCCACAAACTTTGGAAGAACGTTTTCTCCGCCCCTGCTCGTATCCGAAAAAGCCGGAGGCCACTCCCTGGCGATCCGTGGCGATTCTGTCCTGCTGGCCTGGGAAGCTGAAGGGACGATCAAAGTCGCCACTTTGGAATCTAAAACCGGCCCTGCTTTCTCGGACCCTGCGATATTAACCGTGACCGGCGAGGCGCTTTCGTCCCCTAAATTAATAGCTTTGGACGAGGTCAAAATATGCTTCTTGTCGAGCGACCCGAAAACCGGCCTGCGGAAGATCATTTACAGCAGCCTCGACGGATCCGATCCCGAAATTGTCTATCAGGGCTTGGATGAATTAGCCAACTTAAAGGTCCAAACGTCCGCGGACGGGCTGATTTTTCTCTGGAGCAAACCATACTTTGGATGGGTCGAAACCTACCGCCGGACCTACTTTGCAAAAGGCGGATTCGGCAAAGCGCACAGCATCCCCACCGATATTGCGCCGCTGGCCTTGATCTTGAGGCAGGAAAATCCGCTGCTCGCGGCGACCGGCGAGGCCGGATTATCCTTGAAAGAAATATATTCCACCCCGCCCACACCACCCAGAATAATTCCTTCCGGGACCAGGCAATTAATGATCGA
>Ga0209536_100003711_pt1 | contig 24400 bp, 24 predicted proteins | sample DeeMarSeWOR28_12_FD_187461 | JGI IMG/M metagenome (GOLD analysis project Ga0209536, IMG submission 187461) | Marine sediment microbial communities from White Oak River estuary, North Carolina - WOR-2-8_12 (SPAdes) (version 2) | ecosystem: Environmental > Aquatic > Marine > Intertidal zone >...
GGCGCAGCTGCGCCGCCTGCGCCCCGACCTCACGCTGCTGCCGCTGCGGGGCAACGTTCCCACGCGCCTGCGCAAGCTCGAGCAGCAGGGACTCGACGCGGTGGTGCTCGCCTGTGCCGGACTCGACCGCCTGGGCCTCGGCGAGCGCATTCGCGAGCGGATCGCACCCGAGTCGCTGCTGCCCGCCGTCGCCCAGGGCGCGATCGCGGTGCAGGTGCGCGCGGCGGATCCGCTGGCCCGTGAGCTCGCTGCGATCGACCACCCCGCCAGCGCGGCCGCGGTCGCAGCCGAGCGCGCCTTCCTGACGGCGCTGGGCGGCGACTGCAACGTTCCGATCGCGGCGCTGGCGTTGCTCGAGGACGGCAAGCTGTGGCTGCGCGGCATGGTGGTCGCGCCGGACGGCGGCCGTGCGGTCACCGGCGAGCAGCGGGTTCCCGCAGCGGAGGGAGAGGCGGCGGGCCGCGCGCTGGCGGAGTCGCTGCGAGAGCGCGGTGCGGGCGAGATCCTGGCCGAGCTGCGCGGCGAGGCGCGAGCTTGACCCGCGGCCGCGTGATCCTGGTGGGGGCCGGACCCGGCGCGCCGGACCTGATCACGCTGCGCGGCGCGGCGGCTCTGCGCGGGGCCGACGCGGTGGTCTACGACTCGCTGGCCGCCCCGGAGCTGCTCGAGCTGGCACCGCCCGACGCGCTGCGCATCGACGTGGGCAAGCGCGGCCACGATGCGCCCACCATGCCGCAGGAGGAGACCACGGCGCTGCTGCTGCGCCTCGCCGGCGAGGGCAAGACGGTCGTGCGTCTCAAGGGCGGCGATCCCTACGTCTTCGGCCGCGGCGGAGAGGAGGGCACGGCCTGCGCCGAGGCGGGCGTGGACTTCGAGGTCGTTCCGGGGGTCTCGTCGATCTTCGGCGCGCTCGCCTATGCCGGCATTCCGATCACCGACCGGCGCCATGCCGCATCCTTCGCGGTGGTGACGGGCCACAAGGACCCGACCAAGGTGAGCAGCGAGACGCGCTGGGCGCTGCTGGGCGCGGCGGCGGACACGCTGCTGGTGCTGATGGGCATGCGCAACCTGGCCGAGATCGCGACGCGCCTGATCGCCGGAGGCCGGTCGGCCTCGACCCCGGCGGCCGTGGTGATGAACGGCACGCTCGGCAGTCAACGCGTGATCGAGGCGCCGTTGGGCGAGCTGGCGGCGCGCGCCGAGGCGGCCGGGATCAGCGCGCCTGCGGTGGTCGTGGTGGGCGACGTGGTGCGCCTGCGCGAGCAGCTGGCCTGGTTCGAGCGGCAGCCGCTGTTCGGTCGCCGCGTGCTGGTCACGCGCTCGTCGGAGCAGGCGCCCGAGCTGGTGCGCGCACTGCGGGGCGCGGGCGCGGAGCCGGTGGTCGTGCCCCTGATCGAGCTGTGCGCGGCTCCGGCGGGTGAGCTCGACGCCGCGCTCGCCGGTCTGGCGAGCTACGACGCGCTGATCTTCACCAGTGCGAATGCGGCGCGCTTCACCGCAGAGCGGGCGCGCGCGCTCGGCATCGCGCTCGACCAGGTCCGGGTGGTCTGCGTCGGGCCGCGGACGGCCGAGGCGGCGCGGCGCGCGGGCTGCGAGGTCGCCCACACCCCACCGCATCGCTTCGATGCACGGGGTGTGCTCGAGGAGGTCGTGCGGGTGCTTCCGCCTGCCGGCCGCCACTTCCTGCTGCCGCGCTCCGAGCTGGCGAGCGATCTGCTGCCGGCAGGCCTGCGCGCCGCCGGGGCCGAGGTGGATGCTCCGGTCGCGTACCGCAACGTCGCCGCGCCGGTGGATGCGCAGGTGCTGCGCGCGTTGCTGACCGGCGGCCGGCTCGACGTGCTCACGTTTGCCAGCCCCTCGGCGGTGCAGCGCTTCCGTGCGCTGCTCGACCCCGACGCGCTGGCGGCGGCCGCTCGCTGCGTCGTCGCCGCGATCGGGCCGGTCACGGCCGAGGCGCTGCGCGACGCGGGCCTGCCCGCCAGCGCGATCGCGGTCCGCCCCGGGGTGGAGGGACTGGTCGACGCGATCGCCGCGTGCGTGGCCGAGGCCCGGGAAGCCCGTTAGCGTCTGCGCCGTGCCGGTTCGCTACAAGGTGGTCGAGACCAGCTCCGTCACCGACGCGGATCTCGAAGAGATCCTCAACCAGTGGACCGCCCAGGGCTGGCTGCTGGAGGGCATCCACTTCGCGATGCGGGAAGCCTCGCGGCGCCCGAGCATGGCCTTCCTCACGTTCACGCGCGAGGATCCGGCAGAGTGCGACGGCTGACGCGGCGCAGCCCGCGGGGCCCCGCTCAGGTGCTGCGCGCGTCCTGGGGGCGGCCCTTCGCTCGCGCGTCCGCGGGGGGCTCCGGCGGCCGCGGCAGCACGTAGGGCAGCACCGCGCGCACCAGGTCGATCCGCGTTCCCAGCGTGCGGGTCAGGCCGGAGAGCAGGCCGAGCACGCGCGCGATCAGCACCAGGTGCGACGGGATGCGCACCACCGGGTTCTCGCGGATGCGGTCGGGGATCTCCTGGCGCAGGCGTTCGGCGAGCTGCGGGTCGAGGTGAGCCTGGGCGCGCACCTGCTGCGCGGCGAGCAGGATGAAGCTGGCCAGCTCCGCGAGTGACGCCACCGAGCCGTCGCGGGTCTCGAAGCCGAGCTCGACCAGCGCGCGCGCCATCGCGGTCGCGTCACCGCGGATCAGCGCGCCGGCGAAGGCCAGCACTGCCGCGCGGAAGTCGCCCGGCAGCTCCTTCGCGAGCCCGAAGTCGAGGAAGACCACGCGCACCCGGTCGCCGGTGCCCTGCACGAGCAGGTTGCCCGGGTGGGGATCGGCGTGGAAGAAGCCGCGCGCCAGGATCTGCTCGCAGTAGGCCTCGACCAGGATGCGCGCGACCTCGTTCGGGTCGATCTCCGCATTCGCGAGCGCCTCGGCATCGCTGACCTTGATGCCCTCCATCCGCTCCATCACGAGCACGCGTTCGCTCGACAGGTCCCAGTGGATGATCGGGACGGCGATGTCCACGCGCCCGGCGAAGAAGTCGGCCACCTTCTCCGCGTTGCGGCCCTCGTTCACGAAGTCGAGCTCCCTCGGCACGACCTCGGCCAGCTCGTCGATCAGCGGCATCAGGTCGAAGTCGCGCTCGATGCGCGCGACCGTGCGGAAGAGCAGGCGCAGGCTCGACAGGTCGGTGCGCACCAGCGTGCCGATCTCGGGGTACTGCACCTTCACCGCCACCTCGCGTCCGTCGCGGGTGGTCGCCCGGTGGACCTGCGCCAGCGAGGCGGAGGCGATCGGCGTGGGGTCGAAGGAAGCGAACAGATCGTCGAGGCTGCGACCCAGCTCGCGCTCCACGGTGCCCCGCACCGTCTCGAAGGAGTGCGGCGGCACCCGGTCCTGCAGGCGCGAGAGCACCTCCACGTACTCCCGGGGCAGTACGTCCGCGCGGCTGCCCAGGAACTGACAGCCCTTCAGGATCAGGCCCCGCAGCTCGATCGCGGCCTCGTAGATCGACTCGGCGCTCTCGGCGTGGAAGCGCGACCAGCGCTGCTGCATGTCTGCGGGCGCGAGTCGGCGCGCCACGAAGCGGTTCATGCGGATGCCCAGGTAGATGCGACCGAAGGTCGTGCCGATGCGGCGCACCCGGGCGATGCGATCGGAGATTCCCAGCGCGGATGATCTCACCAGAGCTCCGGCGGTCGGGAGGGGCAGGACCAGGACTCCCCGAGCTCCTCGTCGGCATACTCCTCGGGGTCCTCGTCCTCATCGTAGATCGGCGCCGGCGTGTAGGCGCACTGCACCCAGCGGGTCGCCGTGAACTCGAGCAGGTAGCTGGCGCCGAAGCTCTGGTAGCGGAACTCCGGGGCGCCATCGGCACCGGTGCCGATCGCCGGCCGCGGGATCTCGTCCAGATCGTTCGACTCCACCAGCTCCGCCAGCGTATCCGGGTAGAGCTGCTCGCGCTCGACGTAGGCGCCCAGTGCATCGATGATCCGGCGGGCCCGCACCTCGCGGGTCAGCTGGTAGTCGAAGAACGCCCAGGCCTGGCCCGCGCCGAGCGGCCCGGCGATCAGCGCCGCGGAGACCGCCAGCCTGCGCGCGCGGCGGCGCAGCGCCGGACCGCGGTCGGCCAGGCGCAGCCTCGCTGCGACGGCGATCCCGATGGCGCAGCCGAGCGTCAGCGTCAGCAGCAGGGCGGGGCGCAGCTGGAACGGGAGGAGCCCCAGCCGCGAGCCCGTCCACAACAGCAGCGAGGGCAGCGCGAGCCCGGCGACGATGGCCGCGAGCGCGGCAGCGCGCCGCGGGCCGCGGGCCAGCCCGGCGATCGCGAGAGAGGTTCCCAGCCAGCCCGCGGACAGCAGCAGCGCGCAGCTCTCGAGGCCGAAGACGGGGACGACCGGCCAGGGTGAGATCGCGAACGGGAGCTCCGGGTCGGTCCCGGTCGCGTCGACCAGGAAGCCGATCGCGAACACGGCGAAGGGCAGGTACACGACGACGCGCAGCGGCCACGCCAGCCGCAGCCAGCTGCGGGCGAGCAGAGGCGCCGCCGCCGCAAAGCCGAAGCAGAGCGCCACCAGCACGAGCGAGAGCGAGCCCCGCCAGCCGAAGAAGCGCCAGGGGCCGGGCGCGATCACTCCGTAGAAGACGAAGAGCAGCACCGCGGCCAGCGACGAGAGCGCGAGCGCGACCGCCAGCGCGGAGCGCGTCGCGAGCAGCACGCCACAGGTGAGCAGCAGCGCCGCTCCGCCGAAGCCCGCGAAGGCCAGCTGCGGGGTCGCCACCCAGGCGGAGAACACCGGGCTCTCGAAGAAGAAGGCGGTCGGCGCGTACCAGTGCCGCTGGAAGCCCGGGTGCTGCGGACCGAGGCCGTGGTGTACGAAGGCCGCGAACACGAACAGTCCCAGCAGCAGCATCCACCCGAAGGCCGAGAGCCCCGAAAGGGCTGCAGTCCCGTCCTCGCCGTGAGGGGACTCCGGCGAGGGCGGGTTCACTTGCGGCCGCTCTCCCGGCTGACCTCGACGCGCAGCTTCGACGTTCGGCTGCGCCGCCCGTCGTCCTGCAGGCGCACGGTTGCGCTGACCTCGAGCGTGCGTCCGTCGAGCAGCTGGGCGAGCACCGCGGCGTAATCGACGTTCTCGAGCGCGCGACCGATCTCGTAGCTCAGGCGCTCCAGGAACTCGGCCCTCGCCCGGTTGCTCTGGTCGCTGGCGAAGTCGGCCCAGTCCTTGGGGAGCGTGTCCCCGAGCGCCTTGCGGATCGTCTCCTCGGTGAAGAAGAAGCCGGAGAATCCGGCGGTGATCGCCTTGCGCACGAACTCCGGGATCGGATTCTGCGGCCGGCTCTCGTCCCCGATGTCCGGAGGCTCGCTTTCTTTCCCTCGGCGTTGGGCCATGGCTTAGAATTCGTCCTCGTCATGAGCAGCCGCGTACGCGACATCATGGTGGAAAAGCTGGTCACCGTCAGCGCGGACGACTCGCTCTCGACCGTCCAGGATATCATGACGCTCGGGGGGGTGCGGCACATACCCGTGGTACGCGCGGGCAAGCTCGTGGGCGTCGTCTCGCAGCGGGACCTGCTGCGAGCCTCGCTGTCGAATCTGACCTCCTTCGGCAGCGATGAGCGCCGCGCATTCCTGCAGGCGGTCGAGATCCGGCGGGTGATGTCGACGCCGCCGATCGTGATCGAGGCGGACGCGACCGCCGAGCGGGCGGCGTTGGTGATGGCCGAACGCAAGATCGGCTGCCTGCCGGTGATGCAGGGCGAGAGCCTGGTCGGCATCCTCACCGAGACGGACCTGCTGCGCTACTTCGCGGGCGTGGTGGGCTGACGCCCCGGACTCGCTGCGCAGCGCTCCGGAGCGGTCGGAGAGCCGGAGCGCACCGCGGGTGTGGCGGGCCTCTCCGTCGGGGCTTTGGGGTCTCGGGCAGCTCGATCTGATTGACATGTCCCGCGGGGGTCTCGTAATCTCGTCCGGCTACCTGGGGGGAGCCCCGGGGACCGACGCCGATCTGGTGCGATGCGCGGAGAAGCGACGCTCCAGCGAGGTGTCGGCGATCCGGTGGGAGAAGACATGGCCCTCGTCGAGCAGGTCGAAGCAGCTCCCGGCGGGCGTCGCCGGCTGCGCCTGAAGAGTCCCGCCGACCTGTCGACGATCGGTGAGGTCGAGGTGTGCGGTGTCGAGGACGTGCGCGCCGCGGTCGAGCGCGCGCGCAAGGCCCAGCCCGACTGGGCCGGCCTGTCCTTCGACGAGCGCGGGCGCTTCATCGAGCGCGCCGTGCGCGTGCTGCTCGAGCGCCAGGACGAGTTCCTCGAGCAGATCGTCTCCGAGACGGGCAAGCCCGCCAGCGAGGCGCTCACCAGTGAGCTGCTGATGGCGTGCGATGCGATGCAGTTCTACGCGAAGCGCGCGAAGCGCATTCTCGCCGAGCGGGTGCTGCCACTGCACCTGCTCAAGACCAAGAAGCTGCGGATCAGCTACCGGCCGATGGGCGTGGTCGGGATCATCACGCCCTGGAACTTTCCCTTCCTGCTCTCGTTGAACCCCTCGGTGCAGGCGTTGATGGCGGGCAACGCGGTCGTGCTCAAGCCCTCGGAGGTGACTCCGTTGTCGGGCCGCCTGGTCGAAGACCTGTTCACGGCTGCCGGGTTGCCCGAAGGCGTGCTCTCCGTCGTGGTCGGAGACGGCGAGACCGGTGCCGCGCTGCTCGAGGCGGGTATCGACAAGATCTCGTTCACCGGCAGCGTCGCGACCGGTCGCCGGGTCGCGGAGATCTGCGGGCGCAACCTCGTTCCCTGCACCCTCGAGCTCGGCGGCAAGGACCCGATGATCGTCTGTGCCGACGCCGATCTCGATCGCGCGGCGCGCGGTGCGGTGTTCGGAGCCTTCAGCAACTCGGGTCAGGTCTGCACCTCGACCGAGCGGGTCTACGTGGTCGAAGACGTCGCTGACGAGTTCACGCGCAAGGTGGTCCAGGAGACCGCGCGCCTTCGCCAGGGCGCCGAGGGCGAGTTCGACATCGGCCCGATCATCCGGCCGGAGCAGCTCGAAGTGATCGAGTCGCACGTGGCGGACGCGCTCGCGAAGGGAGCGCGGCTGCTGGCGGGGGGGCGCCGAAACCCGGACCAGGCCGGCTTCTTCTACGAGCCCACGGTGCTCGCGGACGTCGACCACGACATGCTCGTGATGCGCGACGAGACCTTCGGTCCGGTGCTGCCGATCATGGAGGTTCGCGACGAGCAGGAGGCGCTCTCGCTGGCCAACGACTCGCGCTATGGCCTGAACGCGAACGTGTGGACCCGGAACAAGCGCCGGGGAACGCAGCTCGCCCGGTCCGTCGACTCCGGCTGTGCCGTCGTGAACGATTGCATGCTGACCTACGGCGTGGCGGAGTCGCCTTTCGGGGGCATCAAGGAGAGCGGCATCGGTCGCGTCAACGGCGACCTCGGGCTCAAGAGCTTCTGCCACACCCGTTCGATCGTGGTCGATCGGCTGGGTGGCAGGTCGGAGCCGATCTGGTTCCCGTACACCGCGCGCAAGGCGCGGACCTTCAAACGTGTGATGCGGATGCTGTGGGGAAGCTCCCTGGGGCGCCTCCTGTCGTGACGCGATCGCAACGGAGAAGAGCATGATCTCATCGATCCTGGTGGCAACCGATGGCTCCGAGTCGGCGGCGGTCGCAGAGCGGTTCGGAACGAGCCTGGCTGCGCGGCTGAAGGCGCGCGTGACCGGCATCTCGGTGGTCGAAGACCGCCTGGCGCGCGGCCTGCGCGAGGACGGACTGGGCGTGACGCCGCCCTCGCCCGAGCCGCTCGCGAGCTACCTGAAGGCGCGCGCGGACGCGGCCGGTCGCCGCCTCTCGGAGAGGGCAACGGCCGACGGGGTCGAGTGCAGCTGCGAGACGACCGAGGGTACGGCGGACGATCGCATCGTCGAGCGCGGTCAGCACGCCGATCTGATCGTGGTGGGACGCGACGGCAACGACGCGCCCTACCGCACCGGCCTGATCGGGAGCACGGCCAACGGCGTGGTCCGGAAGAGCGCGAAGTCGGTCCTGGTGGTTCCGAACGGTGCCGAGTTGTCCGGACCCCTGGTGCTGGCGTTCGACGGCTCGCCCGGCTCCCGCATCGGCGCGAACCTGGCAGTGCAGGTCGCCACCCGACTCGGCGAGCCGATCCACGTGTTCGTCGATTCCAAGGACAAGGGCCGCGCCGTGGCGCGCTTCGAGGAGGTCCGCGGCATCGTCGGCTCGCTGCCGGTGCCCGTGCGCGAGATCTCCTCCACGTTGGGTCGTCCGGACGTGAAGATCGTGGACTCGGCGCGCGAGGTGCGCGCCGGTCTCATCGTGATGGGGGCGTACGGTCGCAACCGGATCACCGAGTACTTCCTCGGAAGCAACTCGGCGGCCGTCGCGAGGACGTCACCGGTCGCGGTGCTGCTCGCCCGCTGACGTGACGGACTCGCGGGTCCGACTCTCGGATCTGGCCGCCCGGCTCGAGCTCGAGGTCGAGGGCGACCCGGAGGTATGGATCGTCGGGGTCGGTCCGCTCGACGAGGCCGGCCCCGAGGATCTCTCGTTCGTGCGCAGCGCCGCGTACGCCGAACGGCTGGCGGCGACCCGCGCCGCCGCCGTGATCGCACTGCCGGAGATCCCGGTGTCCGGTCGGCCGGTGCTGCGCTCGCCCGACCCGAGTCGCGACTTCTACCGCGCCGCGCGCATGCTGCTGCCGCAGGACGCGCCCGCCCCGGGCATCGACGCCTCCGCCCGGATCGCGGAGTCGGCGCAGGTCGACGCCACCGCCTGCGTCGGGCCCGGCTGCTGCATCGGCGCCGGAGCGCGCGTGGGCCCGCGCACGGTCCTCCACGCGGGTGTCGTGCTCTACGCGGGGGTCCGCCTCGGGGCGGACTGCGTGCTGCACTCGGGCGTCGTGATCGCGGCGGCCTCGCAGCTGGGCGATCGCGTCCACCTCGCGCCGGGCGTGGTGATCGGGGCGGAGGGCTTCGGCTACGTGGGCGGCGCCGACGGGGGACTCGAGGCGGTGTACAACGTCGGCCGCGTGATCGTCGAGGACGACGTCGACGTGGGAGCGAACACGACGATCGATCGCGGCACGCTCGGCGATACGCGCATCGGCCGGGGCACGAAGATCGACAACCTGGTGCAGATCGCGCACAACTGCCGCATCGGCGAGCGGGTGGTGATCGTCGCGCAGGCGGGCATCGCCGGCAGCACGGTCGTCGAGAGCGGGAGCGTGGTGATGGCGCAGGCGGGCATCGCGGGCCACCTGCGGGTCGGGCCCAACGCCTTCGTCGGTCCGCAGACCGGTGTCCATCGCGACGTGCCCCCCGGCCGGCGGGTGCTGGGCTCGCCCCAGCGGTTCGACCGCACCTTCCACCGCGAGGTGGCCGCGCTCTCCCATCTGCCCGGACTGCTGCGGCGCGTGCGCGCGCTCGAGCGCCGACTCGGCGCCGGCGGGAACGACGGGGACGACGGGGATTGAGCGGTCGCCGGCCGCGCGCGCTCGAGGTCTCGTCGCTTCCGCTGGCGGAGATCCGGCGGAGGCTGGCTCGGGGGGCGTCTCCGGCGCTGGAGGGCCGGCTGCTCGCGCTGCTGCGCGACGACCCGCGGCGCGGAGCCCATGCGCTGGCGCTGCTGCTCGAGCGGCGCATCGCGGCGCGCCGCGCCGAGAGCCGTCGTCTGTCCCGTCTGTTCGCCCGGCGTCGTGCGCTGTTCGCCGACGGCGCGGGCTGCGTGGCCGGAGTGGACGAGGTGGGGGTCGGTCCGCTGGCCGGTCCCGTGGTCGCAGCGGCCGTCGTGCTGCCCGCGCGCATCGCGCTTCGCGGCCTCAACGACTCGAAGCAGCTGAGCCGCAGCGAGCGCGAGCGCCTCGACCGCGAGATCCGCGCGCAGGCGCTCGCCATCGGCGTCGCCGAGGTGCCTCCGGCCGAGGTCGATCGACTGAACGTCTACCGCGCCGCACTCGAGGCGATGCGCCGGGCGGTGCTGGCGCTCGGGCTGCGTCCGGATCACCTGTTGGTCGACGCCCGCACGATTCCGGAGCTCGAGATTCCCCAGACGGCGCTCGTGGACGGCGATGCCCGCGACGGCAGCATCGCAGCCGCCTCGATCGTCGCGAAGGTGCACCGGGATGCGCTGATGGTGCGGCTCGACGGACGCCATCCGGGCTACGGCTTCGCTCGCCACAAGGGCTACGCGACGCGCGAGCACTTGCGGGCGTTGTCGCGCCTCGGTCCCAGCCAGGTCCACCGCCGCTCGTTCTCTCCGGTCTCGCAGCTCGCGTTGTTCTGAGTCGATGCGGCTGCGCGAGACGCCGGAAGACTTTCGCGTGGAGGAGATCCCCCTCTACGCGCCCAGCGGGGAGGGCGAACACACATTCGTGCGGGTCGAGAAGCGGCTGCGCACGACCGAGGAGCTGGCGCGCGACCTGGCGCGCGCGGCGGGCGTCCCGCCGCGCGACGTGGGCTACGCCGGACGCAAGGACCGCCGGGCGGTCACCACCCAGTGGCTCTCGGTCCCGGGTCTCGATCCGGGCGCGGCCCTCGCACTCGAGCTGCCCGGCGCGAGGGTGCTGGAGGCGGTCGCGCATCCGCACAAGCTGCGAACGGGCCAGCTGCGCGGAAACCGCTTCGAGATCGCGGTGCGGGGTGTCGACGAGCCGAGCGCGGCCGCGGCCGTGCAGACGGCCGCGCGGCTGCTGCGCACCGGGCTGCCCAACCGCTTCGGCGAGCAGCGCTTCGGTCGCGAGGGACGCAACGATGCGCTGGCGGCAGCCCTGCTGCGGGGCGAGCGGGTGCGGGGTGGGCGGCGCGAGCTGCGCTTCCTGCTGTCCGCGCTCCAGGCGCGCGTGTTCAATGCGGCGCTCGACGAGCGCGGGCTGCCGCCCCACCAGCTCGAGCCGGGGGACCTGGCGATGCGACACGACTCCGGGGGTCTGTTCCGGGTCGAGGACCTGGCGCGCGAGTCCGCCCGCGCCGAGGCGTTCGAGATCAGCCCGACCGGTCCGATCTTCGGCACGAAGATGCCCGAGGCGGCAGGCCGGGTCGCCGAGCGCGAGCGCGCGCTGCTGGAGCGCTTCGGCCTGGCGCCGGAGTCGCTGCGGCCGCCCCGCGGCCTGCGCCTGCACGGGGGTCGCCGGCCGCTGCGCGTCCCGATCGGCGAGTGGGAAGCGGCCTGCGACGCCGACGTGTTGCGCCTGCGATTCGCCCTGCCGGCCGGCAGCTACGCCAGCGTGCTGATCGAGTGCCTGTTCGAGCCGGCGCAGACCGGCGATGCCGCATGATGCGACGAGCCCGCGGACCCCGGATCGGCCCTGATCCCGCTGTCCGATCGGGGCTATGCTCGCGGCTCCGACGGAGGATTCCACGATGAACATCGCGGCGAATGCCACCGAGCTCGTCGGACGTACCCCGCTGGTCCGACTGAATCGGGTGACGCAGGGGGTGAAGCCCCAGATCGTGGGGAAGCTCGAGTCGCGCAACCCGGCCAACAGCGTGAAGGACCGCATCGGTCTGGCGATGATCGAGGCCGCCGAGCGCAGCGGGGAGATCACGCCGGGTCGGTCGGTGCTGGTCGAGCCCACCAGCGGCAACACCGGCATCGCGCTGGCGTTCGTGGCCGCGGTGAAGGGCTATCGCTGCATCCTGACGATGCCCGAGTCGATGAGCCCGGAGCGGCGAGCGGTGCTGCGGGCATTCGGCGCGAAGCTCGTGCTCACCGACCCCGCGAAGGGCATGCCCGGCTGCATCGAGCGGGCCAACGAGATCTGCGCGGCCATCCCGGATGCCTACATGCCCCAGCAGTTCCGCAATCCGGCGAACCCCGAGGTGCACCGGCGCACCACCGCGGAGGAGATCTGGGCGGACACGGATGGCAAGGTCGATGCGCTGGTGGCCGGCGTGGGGACCGGCGGGACCATCACCGGCGTGGCGGAAATGATCAAGCAGCGCAAGCCCGGCTTCAAGGCGGTGGCGGTCGAGCCGGCGGCGAGCCCCGTGCTGTCGGGGGGATCGCCCGGCAAGCACCCGATCCAGGGCATCGGTGCGGGCTTCGTGCCCGATGTGCTCGACATGTCACAGGTCGACCACGTCGTCACGGTGAGCAACGATGCCGCGCTCGAGATGGCGCGCAGGCTGGCCCTCGAAGAAGGCCTGCTGTGCGGCATCTCCTCCGGCGCAGCGGTGGCGGCGGCGCACGAGTACGCGCGCGGCGAGGGCAGCGACCACGAGCTGATCGTGGTGATCATTCCGAGCTTCGGGGAGCGCTACATCCAGACCTCGCTCTTCGATCCCTATCGCTACGAAGGGAGCGACGACGTCGGCGTGTGACGACCAGCGGACCTTCTCGGGGCGTGCGGTCGTGAGGCCGTTCCGGGACGTGTGGCCGCGCATCGCTGCGTCGGTGTGGCTGGCCCCGGGTGCCGCCGTCGTCGGTGACGTCGAGATCGGGTCTGAATCGAGCGTCTGGTACGGAGCGACGCTCAGGGGGGACGTGAATTCGATCCGGGTGGGATCGCGTTCCAACCTCCAGGACCAGTGCGTCGTCCACGTGACGCGCGACCGCTTCGATTGCGAGATCGGCGACGAGGTCACCGTCGGCCACCGCGCGGTGGTCCACGGCTGCCGGATCGGTGACGGCGCGCTGGTCGGGATCGGCGCGATCGTGCTGGACGGAGCGCGCATCGGGGAGGGAGCGCTGGTGGCCGCCGGCGCGGTGGTGGCGCCGGGCTTCGTCGTGCCCGACGGTAGGCTCGTGGTGGGCATCCCGGCCCGCGTGTCCCGCAGCCTGGATTCCGACGAGCGCGCGCTTCAACGGCGCCGGGCACTCGAGTACGTCCAGACGGCGCGAGAGCACGCGGCGGTGGAGGCATCATGAGCGGCGTAGAGGGATTCGCGTCCGGAGGCCGTGCCGAGAAGCGGGCGGCGTCGCGCCGCCGCATCATCGATGCGGCGCGACAGGTGTTCTTCCGGGACGGCTTCATGGAGGCCAACCTCGACGAGGTGGCGAGGCTCGCCGGCGTCGCCAAGGGCACGCTCTACCGCTATTTCGACAGCAAGGCCGAGCTCTATGTGGCCGTGCTGGCGCAGGACGGCGAGATCTTCGAGCAGAAGATGCGCGACTCCGTCGCGGACACCGGGGCCGCGCCCCCGGATCTGATCCGCCAGATGGGGCGCTTCTACTTCGATCACTGGATGCAGAACCCGGAGTACTTCCAGATCTTCTGGGCGATCGAGAACCAGTCCGTGATCGGCGAGCTGCCGCAGGGGGTGATCGACGAGGTGACCCGGCTCTGGGAGAAGTGCGTCGAGCTGCTGGCGCAGATCATCCAACGCGGCATCGAGGCGGGAGACTTCGGTGCTTGCGACGCCTGGGAGGTCGCCGACATCCTCTGGACCCTCGCCAACGGGCTGATCCAGACCGAGGCGAGCCCGGCCCGGCGCCGGCTGCGGAGGCGCGGCCTCGACGTGACCTTCACGGACGCCGTCGAGCTGGTGCTGCAGGGGCTCGCTCCGTCGCCGTCGCGCGGTTGACAGCACCCAGCCGATCGGGGATCTTGCGCTGGCGCGCGTGACCGTCGGTCAGGTTTCAGGATCAGTCGGTTCTCGGGGTGTACGCGCGGACGGTGTGCACACGGACGGCACCGCCGGATCGGCGGGCTCGATCCTGGCTCGTGACGAGTCGAGCGAACGGAGCGATCGAACAGCGATCGAGGAACCGGGCGATCGAACGATCGGGTTCGAAGAACTTGGCGATCGAAGAACTTGGCGACCGAAGAGCGAAGGTGGGGAGGTGAGCCATGAGTGATTCCCTGGAGCAGAAGGTGCGCAGCATCGTGGCGGAGCAACTCGGCGTCGATCTCGGCGAGGTCCAGCCGGGCGCGAGCATTCTCGACGACCTGGGAGCCGACTCGCTCGACGTGGTCGAGATGGTGATGTCGCTCGAGGAGTCGTTCGACATCGAGGTACCGGACGAGGACGTCGAAGGTCTGCGGACGGTCGCCGACGTCGAGCGCTACATCACGCGCGCGATCGCGTAGCGGCGCGGTCGGGTCGGCCGACGCCGCGCGCTCAGCGCGGCGCGGTTCCCGGCAGCAACCCCTTCGCCATGCCGAATCCCGTCGTCACCACCGCGGCAACGAGCGCGATCCACAGGCGCGACTGCACCGCCTGCTGGGCGGCGCGAGCGGCGATCTCCTGCTGCTCGGGACCGGGCGGCACGTTCTGGAGCACCTCCCACAGCGCGGGGCCGGCGAGCGCGAAGCAGTAGACGAAGAAGAAGGCCATCAGGTAGAGCAGCCCGAGTGTGAAGCGGGGTCGCGGGAGCGGCGGGGGTCGGCGCGTGGGGGCCGTCACGTCGCCAGCGTAACAGAGCCGCGCCGAAAGGCCTCTCCGGCGCGATCGCGGTACGCTCCCCGCCGTGCCGAAGCGCGCCTCCGACGACGCACCGCATGTCGTCCTCGTCGACGGGACGAACACCCTGTACCGGGCCTTCTTCGCGCTCCCGGGGCTGCGGGCGCCCGATGGGACGCCGACGAACGCCGCCTATGGCTTCGTCAACATGCTGGCGAAGGTCGTGCGCGAGGAGCAGCCCGACTACCTGGTCGTCGTCTTCGACGCTCGCGGCAAGACCTTCCGCCACGAACGCTACGAGCAGTACAAGGCCCATCGCGACGCGCAGCCCGAAGACCTCTCTGCGCAGATTCCGATCGTGCGAGAGCTCGTCGCTGCCTACCGCTTCCCGGTGCTCGAGGTTCCCGGCGTCGAGGCCGACGACGTCATCGCGACGCTGGTGGACTGCGCGCCTTCCGGCGCCCGGGTGACGATCGTGTCCACCGACAAGGACCTGATGCAGCTGGTGGACGAGCGCGTCACCGTGGTCGACGGCATCAAGGACCGCCGCTACCGCCCGCAGGACGTCGAGTCGCGTTTCGGAGTGCCCCCGGAGCGGGTGCTCGACCTGCGCGCCCTGGTCGGCGATCCGAGCGACAACATCCCCGGCGTGAAGGGTATCGGCGAGAAGGGCGCCGCCAAGCTGATCCAGCAGTGGGGAGACCTCGACAACCTGCTCGCCCACGCCGAGGAGGTGTCCCCGACCCGCGCGCGCAACGCGCTGGCGGACGGCGCAGAGGCGGCGCGGCTCTCGCGCGACCTCGCCACGTTGCGCCGCGACGCGCCCCTGTCGGGGAGCTACGAGGACTGGCGCGTCGGCGAGCCCGACCGGGAGGCGCTGCGGGCGCTCTTCCAGCGGCTCGGCTTCACGCGTCTGCTCGACAGCCTGGAGGGGGCTCCCCGGCCCGCAGCCAGCGACGTCGAGGTCGAGGTCGAGGTCGTGACGGAGCGCGAGGCGCTCGAGGCCGTCGCGGCGAGCCTGCGCGAGCAGCCGATCGTGCCCGTGGCGCTGATGGCCGACGGCGACGGCGTCGTCGACGTGCGGCCGGTCGGGCTCGCAGTCGGTCTGGGAGCCGGTCGGGCCGCCTACGTGGCGCTCTCGCCGGCGGGCCCGGCGCTGGCGGAGGTGGGCGAGGTGCTCGCTGACGTGTTGGGCGACCCGACGCGCCGGGCCTGGTGGGCCTGCGATGCGAAGCGGGTCCAGGGCATCTTCGCCGAGCACGGGCTCGAGCTGCCCCCGCCCGGCTTCGACGTGGTGATCGCGGGCCAGCTGATCGACGCCGGCGCGGGCTCCCGCGGCGTGTCCGTACTGGCGGGACAGTTCCTCGGCCGCGAGCTGACCAGCTACGAAGACCTGGCGGGCCGGGGAGCCAAGGCGAAGGCGGCCTCGGAGCTGCCCCGGGACGAGCTCGCGCGCTTCGCCGGAGAGCTGGTGTGCGCGACCGCCGAGCTCGGTCCGCCGATGCGCGAGCGGATCGAGGCCGACGAGCTCGCCACGCTGCTCGACGAGGTCGAGCTGCCGCTGTCCGGCGTGCTGGCGCGGATGGAGCGGGCCGGCGTGCGCGTCGACGAGTCGCGGTTGGCGAGCCTGTCGGCCGAGTACGAGCGCGATCTCGCCCGGATCGAGCGCGAGATCTTCGAGCTGGCCGGAGAGGAGTTCCTGGTGTCCTCGCCGAAGCAGCTCCAGGTGATCCTGTTCGAGAAGCTCAAGCTGCCGGTCGTGCGCAAGACCAAGACGGGCTACTCGACCGACGAGAGCGTGCTCGAACAGCTGGCGGCGCACCACGAGCTGCCGGCGCGCATCCTGGCCTACCGCCGGCTCGCGAAGCTCAAGAACACCTACGTCGACGCGTTGCCGCCGCTGGTGAACGAGCGCACCGGTCGCATCCATCCCACCTTCAACCAGCTCGGCGCCGCGACGGGTCGGCTCTCGGCGGCGAACCCGAACGTGCAGAACATTCCGATCCGCAGCGAGGAGGGGATCCGGATTCGCGAGGCCTTCGTCCCGGCCGAAGGCTGCCGGCTGCTCTCGGCCGACTACTCGCAGATCGAGCTGCGCATCCTCGCCCACTACAGTGGGGACGAGAGCCTGATCGAGGCCTTCCGCAGCGGCGAGGACATCCACCGGCGCACGGCCGCGACCGTCTGGGGCGTCGATCCCGAGCAGGTCAGCTCCGACCAGCGCGCGCGCGCGAAGGCGGTGAACTTCGGCATCATCTACGGCCTGTCGGCCTTCGGTCTGGCGAACCAGCTCGGCATCGCCAGTGCCGACGCCCAGGAGACGATCGACACCTACTTCGCGCGCTACACCGGCGTGCGCCGCTTCATCGACGAGACGATCGAGGGGGCCCGGCGCGAGGGCTTCGTGCGGACCTTCCTGGGACGGCGCCGCTACCTGCCGGACCTGCGCTCGCGCAACCGCGTGCTGCGCCAGGCGGCCGAGCGCATGGCGGTCAACACGGTGATCCAGGGCACCCAGGCGGACCTGATCAAGCGCGCGATGATCGCGGTGGACGAGCGGCTGCGCGACGAGTGGCCGCGCGCCCGCATGATCCTCCAGGTGCACGACGAGCTGGTCTTCGAGGTGTCCGAGGCGGAGGCCGACGCGAGTGCCGCGGGCATCCGGGAGACGATGGAGGGCATCCTCCCCCTCGGGGTGCCGCTGGTGGTCAGCGTCGGCATCGGGTGCAACTGGCGGGAGGCCCACTAGGGCGACGAACCCCGCGGGGGGCGAGCGGCAGAGCGGGGCTCTGGCGAGCGCGCGCCCGACGGTCCGGCCGGGAGCACCCGGGAGAATCTTTTCCAGCTCCGCTCCGTCGAACGCTTCGACAGAGCGGGACCCTCAGGAGGTCGGGCGATGCGTTCCTCCGCACCGTCTGCGTCGGAGCTCTCGGACGCCGACGCGGTCGCGCGCGCCAGGAACGGCGATCACGAGGCCTTCCGGGTGCTCGTGGAGCGATATCAGGGTCGGGTCTACCGGCTGGCGGCGAGGATCCTCGGCGATCCGGACCAGGCGCGCGACGCGGTGCAGGACGGCTTCCTGAAGGCCTATGGCTCACTGGATCGGTTCGAGGGCCGGTCCGGCTTCTACACCTGGCTGTATCGATTGATCTTCAACCTCTGCATCGACCTGAAACGACGCGACCGCTCCGGGCGCCACGTCGAGTGGGATGACGCGGTGGCCCGCGAGGCCGCCCCGGGGCATCCCGCCGGCGGGCCCGGGCGCGGCCTCGGCGAGCCCGGGCACGAGTTGGAGCGGGGCGAGGCCCGGGCCGCGCTGGCGAGGGCGATCGAGGAGCTGCCCGAGGACGCACGTCGCACGCTGCTGCTGCGGGAGGTGGACGGGCTCAGCTACGCGGAGATCGCCCGCTGTCTGGGCATCCCGAAGGGCACCGTGATGAGCCGATTGCACCACGCCCGTCGCCGGGTGCGTGAGATGCTGGTCGAGTCGGGCGCGGTCGAGGTGGACGCCGAGGGGCGTCGCATGGGAGAGCTCGGGGGAGCGACATGAGTGTGGAATGGGACGGGACGGCGGATCGACGCGCGCAGCGCCTGCACGCCTATCACGATGGTGAGCTCTCGTGGCTGGCGCGCTGGCGCTTCGAACGGGTGCTCCGGCGCTCGCCGGCGCTGCAGCGCGAGCTGGCCGATCTGCGGCAGCTCGGAGACGCGCTGCGCGCGCGCGAGGCGACCCGGTCGACGCCCGACCTGTGGGACGCGCTGGCCCTGCGGCTGCCCGCCGAGGACGCGCGGCGGGCCGAGCGGGGTGCGGCCGACGCGGCGCGCGCCTGGGGCGTACGCGAGTCCTGGTGGCTCAAGCCGGTCGGCGCGCTGGCGGTCAGCGTTGCGGTGGTGGCGGCGCTGTGGCTGGGGAACACGGGCTCCGAGCCGCAGGTCGCCGGAGGCGTGGTGCGCTGGATCGACAGCGGCAGTCGCAGCGTGATGGTGCTCGACGACCAGCCGGATACTACGATCATCTGGGTGCTCGATGGCGCCAGTGAAGGCGCGAGCTGGGGGATGCGCAGTGAGCAGGCATGACTGGTCTCGAATCGCCGCCGGGCTCGTCGCCGGGCTGGCGCTGCTCGCCGGTGCGGCCGCGGGGGCGGACGAGCTGCGCATTCCGGTGAACGTGCTGGTGACCTACCTGTCGAACGACGGCTCCGGAGTGGACGCGTCCGCGCGCCGGCTCGACGAGAAGCTGCGCGGGCAGTTCAAGTACGACAGCCTGCAGGTGCTCGAGCAGCGCCGCGTCGAGCTGGAGATCGACGGCGTGGGGGAGGTGGCGCTGCCGAACGGCCGCAAGGCGCGCATGAGCGCGATCTCGAGCAGCGATTCGGGCGTGCTGATGGCCGTGGACGTCGAGGGCGCCGCGAAGATGGACGCACGCGTCCAGAACCACCACCTGCTGGTGATCCGCGCGGGTCGCTACAAGGACGGCGACCTGGTGCTCTCGCTGGAGCCCGACTACCGCTAGCGCTGGCGAGCATGCACTTGCTGCGTCGGGCGACCCGGGATCGGATCCTGGGTCGGCCTGCCAGCGGACGCCCGCCCGGCCCTCGCAAGCCTCGCTCAGCGGGGTAGCTCGTACGTGCCCATGCAGCCGGTGATCATCGGCAGATCGAGATAGGTCTTGATGCCGGGGTCGGAGGCCTCGCACACGAGCGGCACGGCGTTCACCAGATGGAAGGCCGTCGTGCTCAAGCCCTGCGCCACGCGCTCGTCCTGCGTCGAGCCCGGCGGAAAGTCGACGTCGACGTTCAGGTTCACGTCGCCTTCCAGGCTGATCCGCCAGCCCGACTCGCGGGGGATCTCCATCTTCGACTCGAGCTTCGTCTGTTCGGGCCCGCCCACGAACCAGATCTGCTCCTGGATGATCTCGGTGCCCGCACGGGTCGTGCCGATGTGTTGGTAGTGGTTCAGGGCGATGGTTCCCTTGTCGATCACGCCCACCGCCGTGTCGATCGGCTCCCGCGCGAGGATGAAGGCGTGCTTCGCATCGTACGACACGACCTCCGTGCCGAGCCCCGCCGCGATCATGTCGATCGGCTCGTTCCAGCTCTTCGAGAGCATCGCCTTGAGGGGGTTGCTGCGGGCCGCATCCGGCGTCTTGCCGAGGTTCATCAGCTCGCGCATGACGCCCTCGGAGCTGTAGGTGGTGCAGTCTCCGCACTCGGTCATCTTGATGCGATCGATCCGGTTGCACCAACCGGTGAACGTCAATGGAAAACGCTCGGCGATGCCGCCGGGGTTGCAGCCGGACGCGTGGAAGTTGACGTCGCCGCGCTTGCAGGCCGCGCCGATCGCCGCCGCCACGTCCGGGTTCTGCACGAATGGGAACCAGTAGGGGCACGGCGTGACGACGTGGATGCCGGACTCCAGCAGCCGACAGATTTCGGCGGTATCCCAGGGCATCGGGCAGTACAACACGCAGTCTGCGTCGACGCCCAGGATGGCGTCGACGTCGCGAGTCGCGACGATGCCGGTCTTCGACGAGCCGATGAGGTCGCCGGCATCGAGTCCGTCCTTTTCCTCGCTGTAGACCTTGACTGCCGCCAGCTCGAGCTTCGGGTGTCGCAGGATGCCCTTGAGCGCCGAGCTGCCCACGACGCCCGTGGCCCACTGGATCACCTTGTACTTGCGCATGTCTTCGTGCTCCCGGGTGTGTCCCCGACTGGGGTGGCTTGCCACTTCGCTCGCCTCAGGCGAGCTCGTAGTCGTCGAGCCGCGGCGCGTCCATCTCTTCGCAGAATCGGTCGAAGGTCCACGGCCAGGCCGTGGGCAGGCCCTCCTCGTCCAGGTACCAGCTCCGGCAGCCGGTGTTCCAGATGGTCGTCTCCGCCGCCTTCCTGCGATCGGTATCGAAGCGCTCCATCGCCTCGTGAGAGGCGCTGATCTCACCGCAAGCGCCCGATCGTACCCGCTCGGCGAGCTGGAGCACGTACTGGACCTGTCGTTCGGCGACGTCGATCAGCGAGAAGTTGCCAACCGGTGAGTTGGGTCCGTTCAGGAAGAAGAAGTTGGGGAAGTCGGGCACCGAGATCGACATGTAGGCGAAGGGGCCCCTCTCCCACACCTCGTCGAGCTCGATGCCCTCCCGGCCGAGGACCTGCATCGGTCTCACGAAGCGATCGACGCGAAAGCCCGTCGCGAGAACCAGGACGTCCAGCTCGTGCAGGGCTCCGTCGCGGGTCCGGACGCCCGCGGGCTCGATGCGCTCGATCGCCTCCGTGACGAGCTTCGCGTTGGGCCGCTGGATCGCTTCGTAGAACCCGTCCGCCATGATCAGGCGCTTGCAGGCCGCCCGGTAGCTCGGGCGCAGCTTCTCGCGCAGCGCGGGATCGCGTACGTGGCCCTCGAGGTGCGCTTCGCACGCTGCGTGGATCGCCTCGAGCACGGGCGAGTTCGCGTCGCCCAGGATGTTCGCGAAGCCATCCCGAAATGCGCGCGCGGCCTCCTCGCGGATCGCTTCCATCGCCTCCGGATGCTCGCGGAACTCGGCCCGCTCCCGCTCGCTGTAGGCCGGATTCTCGACCGGCATCACCCACTGCGGCGTGCGCTGGAACAGCACGAGCTCCGCCGCCTCCTCCGCCAGAGCGATCACGATCTGGATCGCCGAGGAGCCCGTGCCGACGACTCCGATGCGCCTTCCCGCGAGCGGTACGTCGTGGTCCCAGCGAGCGCTGTGGAAGGCGGCTCCCGCGAAGGACTCCAGGCCCGGGATCTCCGGGATGCTCGGGTGGTGGAGCACCCCGGTCGCGGCGATCACGAAGTCGCCGTGGTCGGTCGAGCCGTCATCCAGCTCGATCTGCCAGCGCCCGTCCAGGAAGCGACAGCGGGTCACCTCTCGTCCGAACCGGATGCGCGAGTCGATATCGAATCGGCTCGCGACGTCTTCGAGGTAGGCGAGGATCTCGCCGCCGGGCGAGAAGCGATGGCTCCAGTCGGGGTTGGGCGCGAACGAGTAGCAGTAGAAGTGCGACGGTACGTCGCAGGCGAGACCCGGGTAGGTGTTCTCGCGCCAGGTCCCGCCGATCCGGTCCGCCTTCTCGTAGAGGACGAAGTCGTCGAAGCCGGCTTCCCGCAGCTTGATCGCGGTCAGGATCCCGGACATCCCGGCGCCGATCACGACGAAGCGCAGGCGGCCGGGCACCGCATCGGAAGGTGGTCTCGAGGGGAGTGTCGCGTCTCGACTCATGCGGGACCTCGCCGGAGGGTCCGATTCGGCGGGCAGGGTACGCACTCGCTCCCGGCGCGTCACCCGGACGCGGCCGCTTCTTCAGCGCCCTCCGCGCTGGACGAGATGCGCAGGACTCGCAGCTAGCCGTCCGCGGCGGGCGGCGACTCCGCCTCCACCACCTGCACCGGATCGCCGTCCCGTTCCGGCGCGGCGCCCAGGATCACGCGCTCGTGGCCGGCGAGACCCTCTCGCACCACCACGCGATCTCCGAGGCTCTCCCCGAGCTGGACGCGAACGCGGCGGCCGCGGTCGCGGTCGACGATCCAGACGAAGGGCCGCCCTTCGGCATCCCTGCGCAGCGCGCCGCGCGGGATCACCGCCTGCGCAGCGACCTGGCCGCCGGATCCCTCGGCCAGCGACGACAGGAACACCACGCGCACGGCCATGTCCGGCAGCAGCTTCTCGTCGGGATGCAGGACGCGCACCTCGACCTTGCGGGTGCCCTTCTGACGATCGATCTGGGGGGCGAGCTCGACGACGGCGGCGGCGTAGACGGCCTCCGGGTACGCGTCGGGAGTGACCTCGGCGGGCTGGCCGAGCACGACGCGGTCCAGATCGGCTTCGTTCACGTCGAGCTCGGCGCGGATCTCCGAGAGGTCGGCCAGGCGCAGCAGGTCCCCGGATCCGGCGAAGCCTCCGGGCACGGCCACCTCGCCGGGCTGCTTGTAGGTCTCCAGCACCACGCCGTCGGTCGGAGCCCGGATCACGGTGTCGGACAGATCGATGCGTGCGCGCTCGAGCGACGCCTGGATCTCCTCGACCTGGGCCCGCGCCACCGCCGCCTCGCTCTCGCGCCGCTCGAGCTCGCCCGCGGAGAGCACGCCGGTATCCGAGAGCTTGCGCGCGCGCGCGAGCTCGCTCGCCGCGAGCGACGAACGCGCTCTCGCGGTCTCGAGGCCGGCCTCGAGCTGCTCCGCGACCGCGCGGTACGGCGCGGGGTCGAGCTCCACCAGCGCCTGGCCCGCCCGCACGCCGTCGCCCTCGTCCACCCGGTAGCGCTGGATGCGGCCTGCGATGCGCGAGCCGACGGCGATGAACGGCTGCGCGGGCACCAGATAGCCCGACCCGGACAGCACCGGGATCGGCACGCGGGCCGCCTCGGCGTACGGGACCGCCGCCGCGACCTCCACCGGCAACGGCGCCGACGAGAACACGCGCCACGCGATCACGGCGAGTGCGAGCCCGAGCGCGACGATCCACACGATGCGGCGCCAGCGCTGCGCGCGCCGGACGGATCCGTCGAGCTCCGCGCCGACGGCGACGTCTCCGGTCGACCGGTCGCGCGGCAGGCGCAGTGCGGCCAGGTCCTCGCGCAGCCGGTCGCCGCTCGCGGTACGCGACTCGTCGTCCCGAGCGCCCGTCTCGTTCATGCGCCCGCCCTCCGCAGCGCTTCGATCGGTCGCAGCCGGGCGGCGCGCCAGGCCGGACCGACTCCGCCCAGCACGCCGATCGCGATCGCCAGCACGAACGCGATCAGCAGGTCGCCCGGGGCCACCCGCAGCGCCACCACGTTGGACGTGAAGGTGGCCGCGCCGAACGCCACCCCTCCGAGCCAGCGCCCGAGTCCGGCAGCAGCCAGCAGCGACAGCCCGGCGCCCAGCGCGAATCCCGTCACGCCGAGCAGCGCCGCCTCCAGCTCGAAGGAGCGCAGGATCGCGGCGGGCGAGAAGCCGAGGGCGCGCAGGGTTCCGATCTCCCGCGTACGGGAATCCACCGCAGCGTAGAGGGTGTTGGCCGAGCCGAAGCCCGCCCCCAGCCCTGCCAGCACCGCGATCCCGACGACCAGCACGTACAGCGCGTCGGCACTCTCCGCCTGCTCGGCGTAGTACTCGCTCTCGCGCAGCGCCTCGAGGGCGTAGCGGGGATCCTCGTCGATGCGCTGCTGCAAGCGCTCCAGGGCGGCCGCCGAGCGGGCCCGGATGCGCACGCCCGAGTACGGCATGGGTCGGCGCGCGTCGCGGGCGAGCTCGCGGCCGTCGACCCAGATCTCGCTCTCGAAGCTCGATCCCGCCGCGTCGAACACGCCCACGACCCGCCAGTGGCCGCGGCCGAAGTGCAGGGTACCGCCCAGCCTCGCGCCCTCGTAGCGGCCGACCAGGGCCGCGCCGATCACCGCCTCGCCGAGGCTCGGGCGCAGGAAGCGTCCGGCGACGAGCCTCAGCTGGTCGTGGACCGCCAGCGCCCGCTCGTCCACCCCGCGCACCAGCACGTTCTCGCGGCCGCCGTCCGGCTTGTAGATGAAGGGCTGGACCACGAGCTGCGGAGAGACCAGGCGGTGACCATCGGCGTCGACGGCGATCCCGTCGAGGTCGCGCACCGCCAGGTACGCCGGGCGCGAGACCTGGCTCGCTCCGTCGTTGTCCGAGCCCTTGCGCAGCACCACCAGGTTCAGAGGGTGACCGCTCTGGACGAACGAGCGCTTCAGGCTCGAGACGAGCCCCATCAGCAGCGTACAGGCCACCACCACGAGCGCCACCACCGAGGCCGTGAGCAGCGTGCGGCCGGGGCGCGCCGCGAGATTGCGGGCCGCGTAGGCGAAGGGCAGCTGGGCGGCCATCAGAAGGTCTCGCGCAGCGTCGCGGCGACGGACCGGCGCGCCGCGCCCCAGGCGGGAATGATGCCCGCCAGCAGCCCCACCGCCAGCGCCAGCAGCAGGCCCTGTACCAGCACGCCCTCGGTCACGAGGACCTCGCGCAAGACTGGTACACGCGCGCGATCGCGTGGATGGCCGCCAACGAGACCAACGATCGGCTGCAGTGGTACCGCGCCGAGGCGGCG
>Ga0209536_100003712_pt1 | contig 24394 bp, 25 predicted proteins | sample DeeMarSeWOR28_12_FD_187461 | JGI IMG/M metagenome (GOLD analysis project Ga0209536, IMG submission 187461) | Marine sediment microbial communities from White Oak River estuary, North Carolina - WOR-2-8_12 (SPAdes) (version 2) | ecosystem: Environmental > Aquatic > Marine > Intertidal zone >...
TGAGTGTAGCCCCTCCCAGTCTTGTCGCCGCCAGTGTCGGGACGCCAATTCTCGGGGTAGTTGCGGTGCAGGTCGAGACCACCAATACCGTCCTCGTTGTAGTCCCCGTCGCCGTCATTGTCGATGCCTTCGGAGATGACGATCCAATCCCCTGCTCCATCCCGGGCACGACGCATCAGCCGACCCGACGGATCACGATCATCCTGGACCTGGTTCGCCTCTTCCTCGTCACCAGGCTCGGGGCGGTACCTGATCTGGTAGATGATGCCATCCCCATCGAGATCCTCAGGCGAGTCCTCATCGTACAGTCCGTCGCGGTCGTTGTCGTGTGGTCGCACGGTGCTGCGGTTCGACTGCGCGGTATGGAGGTACATGTTGGACCCATCAGGGTTGTTCTGTGGCTTGAGATATACGGTCTTTGTGTCGAGCAGGCTCGTTATCGCTTCGTCCTCACCGTAGCTCTGGAGCAGATGCTGCATCAGCCAAAGAACCGACTCCGAGCTGGTAACCTCACCGCTGTGGCGCCCGCCCTCGAAGAAAGCAGCCGGCTTGTCCTCCGCTCGGCCGGTTTCCTTGTTGGTGAGGGTTACCTGCATGATCGGCCGGCCTTCGAAGCTCTGTGCCACCTCGTAGAGATCGACCAAGTTGGGGTACTGCTCCGACCACCGTCGCAGCCACTCATACATCACATCTGCCGTGTGGTACCGATCGAATGTGAGCTGCGGACCCGCTTCGTACTCGACCTCGGGGTATCGATGCTGCCGGAAGAAACTGACACCGTGACGTTCTCCCTTCACTGTGTACCAAGTCGTGTCTTTGTCCGACTCGGGAAAGGCCTGGGCGTTGAGTAGGGCGGCCACCGACAGCAGCAACCCGCTTGCGGCTATTGTACGAACATGCAATCGCATCTTGGATTCCTCGGTTGGTTTTGAGCAACGCAAAGATATTGATGTGGCTGTGGTGCGGTAAGGCGGAGCGGTCGAGAACAACGCAACTTTGTGATGGACAGCCATAGTGGGACCGCTCTCGCCCGTTTGGAGCAGAAGTACGCTACCTTACTTGTCAGCCAGTATCCGTGGTTCGCAGGAATCGAGCTGAGGTCGCCACAGCGCGCTAGCGAAGGGGACATTGTATGGTCAGTATCCCAATCAGGCTGCACACGCCCGACGCTATGTTCACCGAGGCCGAGGGGCTCGTAAAGCTCGAACAGGGACGCTTGATCATCGAGTTCGAAACAAAGGATGCTTTCTTTGGCGTGTACCGGTCTGGGGTGCAGGAAATCGCCGTACTCCCAGATGACATCACCTCCATCAACTTCAAGCGGAATCTCTTCAAAGCAGAGATCAGGATTCGTGCCCGAAGCATGAAGACCTTCGACCAAGTCCCCGGCAGCAAGTTGGGAGAGATCCGTCTGCGGTTTCGCCGCCCCCACCGCGCCGAGGCTGAGGAACTGGCAGCGTTTCTGCAGCGGCGGCTGAGCGAGCTCACGCAGGCTGCCAGAGACGACACCACGCTCGGTGAACCATGACGACATTCGTGTGGATTCTCGGTGGCGGCATCCTGATGAGTGTCATAGCGCTCGTGGGTGGTGTGACGGCACTGCTCACGGAAGATGCCCTGAAGCGGGCCATCGTGCTGCTCGTTGCCTTTGCCGCTGGGACTCTATTGGGGGGAGCGTTCTTCCACATGATTCCGGCTGCAGTGGAACGTGCCCCCGGTGATGTGACGGTCTTCGTGTGGATGTTGGCGGGGTTTGCGACCTTCTTCGCCCTCGAGCAGTTCCTCCACTGGCATCACTGTAACCGAGCTCCGGCGGATTGCAGGAAACCGCTCACGTATCTCATCCTCGTTGGGGACGCTTTGCACAACTTCTTGGGTGGCCTCGCAGTGGCCGGGACCTTTCTGTTGGACGTCCGTCTCGGGGTGGCCGCATGGCTCGCTGCTGCAGCCCACGAGATACCGCAAGAGCTAGGTGAGTTCGGAGTTCTGATTCATGGCGGCTGGACAAAGGGGAAAGCCCTGCTGTTCAACTTCATCTCAGCCTTGACGTTCCTAATTGGTGGCCTGATAGCGTATTTCGCTTCGTTCAGAGTCGATGTTGTATTTCTCGTGCCGTTTGCCGCTGGAAATTTCCTCTACATCGCAGCCTCCGATCTCGTGCCTGAGGTGAACAAGCACCACAAGCTGAGCGAGAACCTCAGAGTGTTCGTGGCGTTCGTCGGCGGGCTGGGACTATTGCTGCTTATCAGATTGGTGCTGGATTAGGCCGAGGCTGGCCCGGCCACGGGCCTGACCCCGATACGGTTGCCTTCCAAGGCCAGGCGATCCGTCACAGAATAGGCCGGACTGCGTACACCGCCAGTAACGGTCATCGTGCTCTCTGGGTATTGCGGCACTACGGTGAGGAGAGAAAACAGCACTGCTGGCATACGCCAACCTGTGCTTGCGTAACGGCTGTCAAGCTAATGATTGGAGCCAGTCGCCTCGACCGACTCACCGACTCACTCAGCCTGCCAGTGCCTTCATGAACGAGCTCGCCCAGTCATGAACGGTGTGCCGCTCAACTACTCCACGTAGAGCTCGCATTCGCCTGCGTGACTCTCTCCTTGACAGAGACAGCGCCCGGTCCATCGCTTCTGTAATGCCATCTACGTCGTGGGGATTCACTTGGAGGGCGGAGCGCAGCTCGGATGCTGCACCTGCAAACTCACTCAAGACCACCACTCCCGAATCGTCCGACCTGGTCGCGACATACTCCTTGGCTACCAGGTTCATCCCGTCGCAGTACGGGGTCACCAGCATCACGTCAGCAGCCCGGTACAGAGCGATCAGTTCTTCGAAGGGGAGACTGCGGCGTAGATAGTGCACCGGCGTCATGCCGACTTCAGCGAAATTGCCGTTGATCTGGCCGACCAGCTCTTCGACCCTGCTGCGCAGGTCTTTGTATTCAGTGATCCGTTCGCGGCTAGGAACAGCAAGCTGGACCAGCACGACATCATCAATGCTCCTGCGACGGCTGGCGAACAACTCCCCGAACGCTTTGACCCGCACGTCGATCCCCTTGGTGTAGTCGAGGCGATCTACCCCCAAAATGATCTTGCGCCCGCGCCCGAGCGAGTCACGGAGGTTCTCGGAGCGCTCGAGAACTGCCGGATCACGTGCCATCGAGTCGTATCTGTCGAAGTCGATGGAGATGGGGTAGGCCGCCACCCGCACATTTCGGTCACCGAGGCGCATTCTGCTGGCACGCCCTCTCGCATCTGTGTATCGCTGCGCGAGTCGGACGAAGTTCTTCACTGCAGCTCGCGTCTGGAATCCGATCACATCGGCCCCCAGCATGCCCTCAAGGATCTGACGCCGCCACGGCAGGCGACTGAACAATTCTTCAGGTGGGAACGGTATGTGAAGGAAGAACCCGATTCGGATGTCGCTGCGTCGTTCCCGCAGCATTGCGGGCACCAAATGGAGGTGATAGTCGTGCACCCAAACGAGGCCACCCGGTGCAACGGTCTTGGCAGCCAGGTCGGCGAAGCGCTCGTTGACAGCTACGTAGTGGACCCACCAATGCCGATGGTACTCCGGCTGCCTGATAGCGTCATGGTACAACGGCCACAACGTTCTGTTGCAGACTCCGTGGTAGAAACCCTTCATCTCGACTGAGGAGACCGAGATCGGAACATTGGCGATTGCACCTTGCATGAACGGCTCCGGCACCCCACCAACCGACCCCGGCCACCCGATCCAAGCACCGCCCTGCTGCTCGACAATTGGCGTGAGCGCAGAGACGAGTCCCCCAGGGCTAGTTTGCCAGCGCACTCTGCCCTTCGCCTTCACCTGCCTGACCGGCAAGCTGTTAGCAACGATCACGACTGGCCAAACGGATGAGAGGATCTTGGTTTTCGCCATTTAGCTGAGTTGGACGACGTTGTCTGCCGATGCCAAGGGGACTGTCACACTTGGAAACTATGCCCTGGAATCCCACAGTGGCAACATAGCACTGATGTTCCACCGGCGCTCCACTGCGCTATATTGCAGCCCGATCGACACCTCCCCCCTCCTTCAACGGGCCGAAAGATGGCGACAAGACGGAACACCAAGACGCCGATGCGACTCCTGGCTGACATAGGTGGCACACACGCGCGTTTCTCACTGCAGCAGCGAGGGGGCAAGCCGCACCACGTCGCAGTGCTACAGTCCCAGGACTACCCCAATCTCACAGCGGCCATCAAATCCTTTCTGGCACCATTTGACTCTGGACAACTGCCGAGTGAGGCAGCTTTTGCCATAGCATCACCTATCGGAGACGACGAAATCAAATTCACCAACAGCCCATGGTCATTCTCTGTCGAGAAGACTCGGCGGGCCTTCAAGCTCGAGCGTCTAGCGGTGATCAACGATTTCGCCGCAGTTGCATTGGCCATTCCCTACCTCACTCCGACAGACCGACGCAAGATCGGGCGCGGGAAATGTGTACCGGACGCCCCCGCCGCCGTACTGGGACCGGGGACCGGACTGGGTGTCTCGTGCCTGGTGCCGACCAAAGCAGGGCCTGTGGCACTCGAGACTGAGGGAGGTCATGTCACTCTGGCGCCGTTTGACGACTACGAGGCGGGAGTCCTCGGATTCCTGCGGCCCAAGTTCGACCACATTTCGGCAGAACGCGTTCTGTCGGGGCCGGGTCTGGTGAATCTCTATGTGGCCATAGCCCCACTAGAAGGTCGCCCTGTGCAGCGACTCACGCCAGCTACAATTACACGGCGAGCAGCGAGCGGAGAGTGTCAGGTATGTGTAGACGTGATCAAAATGTTCAGCGATATGCTGGGCACGGTCGCAGCGAACTTGGCGCTCTCGCTCGGTGCCAGGGGTGGCGTGTACATTGGAGGAGGGATTGTCCCGAAGCTGGGTGATGTGTTCAACAGCAAGCGGTTCCGGCGCCGATTCGAAGACAAGGGTCGCTTCTCCCGCTACATGGCGGAGATTCCGACCTATGTTATCACTAAGCAGCAATCAGCATTTCTTGGACTCGCCCACTTGTTGGACAGCGAGTGAACGCATTGACTCTGGGACAGAGCCTGGCTATCTACTTCTGCAGCCCATGATACCGGATGAAGACAATGGTACAACGCCCACTGTCGACGAATCGTCTCTCTAGGTTGGCGCTGGTTCCCCTCGCTGCCGCGTTGCTGGTCGCATGTCAGGAGTCCAGTCCAGCCGGACAGGCAGCTGGAGAGCTCCCGCCAGCCGATCAACTGCTCCTGGCGGCTGCCAAGGTTGCCCTGCCACCAGCGGGTGTGACACCGGCGGACCTGCCGGATCCTGAGTCACAGGGGGCGAATCTGGTCGCCCAGTACTGTGCCTATTGCCATAACCTGCCGACACCGGGGTCGCACTCGGCGACCGACTGGCCCCGCTACATTCGTCGCATGTGGGTACGCACCGAGGGGCTGCAGGGAAGCTATGACATTCCAGTGCCGACCCGAGGAGAGCGGCAGGTGATGCTGCAATACCTGATGGATCACGCTCTCCAAGTCAGTTCGGAGCTGCCGGCTGGAGCTGGGCGCGACTTCTTCAGACAGACATGTGGCGCTTGCCACGAGTTGCCCGATCCCAAACAACACTCACCGGACGATTGGGTTGCGGTTGTGCGACGCATGATGGATCACATGCAGACGATGTTGGGTAGTACGCTCACTCCCGACCAGTACTCCCGGATCGTGTTGTACCTAGAGACGGCGTCGCGCTAGGCACACTCGGATACACATCCGCTCGCCCCTCCGAGCTCCCTGCAGCCCGGTCAGCGGACCGCTTGCGGCAAACCTGATGGCACCTCTCGCCTGGATCACATTATCCATCCTCTGGGGCCTCACATGGCTGGCCGTCCGGATCGGCCTGGACGATCTGCCACCGTTCAATTTCGCCGGCCTACGTTTTCTCATTGCTGCGCTAATGCTTTTCGCGACAATGCTCGTGCGTCGAACCGTCTTGCCCCGCAGTTGGGGGGACTGGGTACTCATCACGCGGACAGGCCTACTCACCTTCGGCCTTGCCTACTCACTCCAGTTTTGGGGCCAGCAATATGTGCCCTCAGGGCTCACAGCGGTGATGTTCTCGACAGTACCCCTCTTCACGATGCTGCTGGCCCATGCACGGATACCGAATGAGCCTCTCACCCACGCAAAGTTGGTCGGCGTCATGCTGGGAATAGCCGGCGTCACATTGGTGTTCTCCGACCAACTGAGAGCGGACAGTTCGCTTGCCGTGTGGGGCTGCGTCGGGTTTCTGATCGGGTCTGTTTCCATGGCGTATGCTCAGGTTGAGGTCAAGAGCAGCGGCACTCATATCGACCCTCTGGTGCTCGCCGGATGCCAGATGGCGATCGGCGCAGCCGCGCTGCTGGCGATCGGCATGATCACTGAAGGCAGCCCGGTGAGACTGTCCTGGACCCTTCCTGCAGTGGCCTCCCTGTTCTATCTGTCTCTCGCATGCTCGGCACTGGCCTTCTTCCTGCTCTACTGGCTGCTCCGACACATGGATGTCACCAAGGTGACGTCGATGGCTCTGGTGCATCCACTGGTTGCAGTACTTGCTGGCTGGATCGTGCTGAGCGAATCGCTCAGTTGGCGGGTCTTGGCCGGCGGTGGCGGGATTCTGGCGGGACTAGCGCTGATTCTGCCGCGCAGAGGTGCCAGCGCTTAGCCAAGTGGAAGCTGGGTGCTTCTTCCACGGGGCGGCGGCGTACCAATACTGCCCTGCCGGCGAACAGCGTGCACCTCGCTCGTCCTATTTGCATGGCAAGAATCTCACAGTGGTCTCCATCTCCTCCAGAACGTGTGCGAGCGCTTGTTTGGTCTGGTCGATCTCTTCGGCCGTAGTGTAGCGAGACAGCGAGAACCGCACAGCGCAGTGCGCGGCTTCCGAGCTTCGTCCCATTGCTATCAAGACATGTGTGGGCTCTGGCGAACCGGACTTGCAGGCCGAGCCCGACGAGAGCGAGATGCCGTGCTGGTCCAGGGCGACGACCAAGGACTCCCCCCGCAGACCTGGCAACGTGACGTTGAGTGTATTCGGCAACCTCTTGTCGGGATCGCCGTTTAGAACCGCATCAGGCACGAGTGACCGGATGGCCGACTCCAACTCGTCTCTCAACCGCCTTATCGAGTTGCCGTCCCTGAGCGCACTCCGCGCCAGCTCGGCTGCCTTGCCGAATCCAACAATCGCAGGGACGTTCTCGGTACCCGCCCGGAGCCCGGTCTCTTGCTTGCCGCCGTGCACCAACGGCTCTAGCTCCACCCCTTTCTTCCTATACAGCACACCGACGCCCTTTGGGCCGTGAAACTTGTGGCCTGACAGTGTGAGCAAGTCGACATCCAGCTCGGCAACGTCCACCGGGATCTTGCCTGCGGCTTGGACTGCGTCACTGTGGAAGAGCACTCCTCTCTCGTGGGCAATTGCACACAGTTCCTTGATCGGCTGGATCGTACCCACCTCGTTGTTGGCCATCATGAGCGACACCAAGATGGTGTCGTCCCTGATTGAGGCCGCCAGCTCACCTGGGTCGATCAGGCCATGCCCGTCAACACTCATGTAGGTCGTCTCGAATCCCAGCCGCTCCAGTGCGCGGCAGCTCTGCAGTACAGCCGGATGTTCGATGGTGCTGGTTACGATGTGCTTGCCTTGCTCTACCCTCGCCAGGGCAACTCCCTTGATCGCCAGATTGTCCGACTCGGATCCTCCCCCAGTGAACACCAGTCTCCGGGGTCGGCAGTTGAGTAGCTGCGCAACTTGTCGCCGCGCCTGCTCCATGCCCTCGCGCGCATCACGCCCGATGCCGTGAATGCTCGACGGATTGCCGTGGCGCGACTGCAGATAGGGCTGCATTGCCTCGAGAACGGCAGCGGCCATGGCGCTGGTGGAGTTGTTGTCCAGATAAACCCTGTGAGGTGGAGAATGATGGCTCTCGCTCCGAATCACGCGCAGTGATCCGTCGGTCGCACTCGTAGCACATCCATCGGCCACGGCAACACGCCCACCGTCACCCACCTTCGCCACGTCACACAGGAGGGCCTTGTAGACGGGAAAGCCACTAATCTCGTCGTAGTTGTTCAAGTCGGTGAGCAGGTTCACGTTCCACTGTTGCCATGCCACAGGCCCGATGGGTGTGCCTCCTCCCATGCTGCACTCCACCGCCCCTTGCACAATGTCCTCCGTGACGACCGCGCGGAACTTCACCCGTCCGCGCGGAGTGGTCACCTCAACCAAGTCGCCGGATACAATGCCCCGCGCCCCGGCGTCCGCAGCGTTGAGCTCAACCGTGGGCTCGGGATGATCCCTGACGAGTCCGGATATGCCGTGATGTTGCGAGCGAAAATCAGTCTGGGGCCGTGCACCCGAGTTGAACACCAGCGGAAACTGCTGGGCAGCAGCGGGACTAGCCAGCGGCCCTTCAGTCGGTTCAATGTACTTGGGAAGCGGCTCATAGCCGTAGTCAGCGAGCACGCTGGAGAGTATCTCGAACTTGCCCGTTGGAGTCTCGAAACCCGGCGCCCCGTCCGCCCTGAGACCTCCCTTCTCCCATTTGCGGTATTCCATCATGGCGCTGGGGAGCTTGATCCACCCACCCGCCGCTCGCACTTCCTCCAGGGTATGACCCGAACCCCGGAGCGCGAACCGAATCATCTCGTCTTCTGTCTGCGGGTAGGCATCCCCGTACCCCAGGCGACGAGCCAACTCCGCCATGACGAGGTAGTCGTTGCGCGCCTCGCCCACCGGCTCGATCAAGGCTTCTCTCAGGCGGAAGATGGGTCCGTAGACCATGTAGGAGTTGATCTCGAACATTGTGGTGGCCGGCAACACCAGATCCGCATAGGCAGCGTCTGCCGTCAGCTGGCGATCGATGCATGCCAGGAAATCCAGCTTGCTGAGCGTCTCACGCCACACCGCGGTTTGGGGCCACGATGTCAGGATCGATGCACCGTGAACGATCAGGCCCCTGATCCGGTACGGCTCGCCCTGCAACACTGAGTTCACCAGTCCACTGGCGTGCGATTCTCCTCTGTAATCGCTGTAGATGGGGAACCGCTCCCGCGCAACAGCTCTATCAACGGCGGGATTCGGCACGTTGCAGGACCGGTTGATCGGGAAGTGGCTGTCCCTCATGGCCAGCCCTATGCCTCCAGGGACGTCGAGTTGCCCTGCAAGGGCAAACAGTGTCAGAACCGCCCGGATGGCTTGTATCCCGCTGTTCGAGTACTCAAGGCCAGTGTACATGACCGGGCACGCCCCAGTGGAGGTGCAGATCTGGCGCGCAAGCCGCCTCACCGTATCCGCTGCAACACCAGTTATGTTCTCCACGACGGCGGGATTGAAATGCTGCACGTAGCTGCTCAGCTCTGCAAAACCATGGCACCAGTTGTCCGCGAAGCTTTCTTCGTAGAGTTCCTCCTCGATCATCACCGCAATCATCCCCAACGCCAACGCTGCGTCAGTTCCAGGACGAATGGGGACCCACTGCCCACCCGTGCGTCGCACTGTTTCCGTGCGACGCGGATCGATGACCACGATCTGGGCACCCCGCTTGGCTGCCGCCTCCAAACGGTACATGTCGAGCGGTGGCGAATCAGTTGCCGGGTTGGCCCCCCAGACCACGATTGACTCGGCGTTCTCCAAGTCGAAGAACATGTTGACTAGCATGCGGCCCATCGTCACGTGCGGCGCGATCATCGCGAACGACACGTAACAGAGCGCACCTACGCCCATGGTGTTGGGAGAACCAAAGGGAAACAGCACGTTGGATGCCGAGGATACGGCTATGTCGGCGGGCTGAAACATGTCACAGAGCGAAAGCTCGAACGCGCCACGGCCCGTATATATCGCTACGGCCTCCGGACCCGACTCCCGCCTGATCGCCTGCAGGCGCTCGACGATCAGCTCGTAGGCCTCATCCCAGCTCACCTGCTCGAACTCGTTGGTACCCTTGGGTCCTGTACGACGCAGCGGGTGTTTGAGCCTGTGCTCTGAGTAGATGATCTCGGGCGCGTGCTGCCCACGGCGGCAGATCATCCCTAGGGGATGGCCCGTATCAGCCTCGATACTCACTAGCCTGCCATCATCCAAACCGACCTCAACCCAACAGCCGGCAGGGCAGATTCCGCAGATCCCTTTGCGCCGCTCCACTCTCACCTCACTGACCCAGGCTCAAGCATGAGACCTTCTGGCACAACAAAACGTAGCCAGCACAAGGCGGGCTACGTGAAACGGCACCGGACCCGGTGTGTGCTAGTGAGCCTCGGCCTCCGAACTCCGGGATGCTCGTTCCTTCGGCACCGTGCGGACGAACTGTCCGAAGTTCATGCACTCCTCCAAGCGACACGACCAGGCGAGCTTGCCTTCCCACACAGTCATGTCAGGACAGCCGTCACACATACTCTGACGCCCGTCTTGCAAGATGTCGATCGGCTGAATTATCATGACCGACTGTCCGTGAATCCTGCGGAAGTGAGCACGCGGATCCACCATGGCCCGGGTGAACGCCTGTCTCAACCCACGGTCGAACGGCCACAACCACATGAGTGACTTGCCGCGTCGCAGCACCGCTGGAGACGTATATGCCATGTAGCGGCCAGTGGTGAAGTGATGCCAGATCTGCGCCAGCTCCATGAACTTGGGACCGACGTACCCGTATATCCTGTCAGATGTTCCCAACCGGAACGACAACAGCCACTTGAAATCATCGGGCCGCTCGGTCCCGTTCAGGTAGGCGCAGGGAGCAAAATCCGGCAACCGCTCGCGGATCTTGGCGACCACTTCGGGTGCCGTGATGTCAGCCCTTTGCGGGGCCTCAGGGTAGCTGTACACCAACGGGCTCATGTCTACCTGGTGGCCGCCCAGATAGTAGTCGAAGTCGGCATCCAAAGTCGCGGCCCGATAGCAGATGAACACCATAACGTGCACGATGTCGATGTGCTTCTGGGCCCATTCCACCATGTCGGGGACTGCGTCCAGCGTATCGCCAAACACGGTCGAGTTGAAAGCACAGGAGAGCCCCCCGACGCTTGCCACCATCTCGGCATAGTGCAGCCTTAACTCGTTGTGCTCCTGCTCAGTTTTTCCCTTCCATTTGGGACGGCCCTGCTTGCTGTCGATGTGGAAGGTGAGGCCATACAAACCGACGGACTTCAGCTCCCGCAACAACTGCTCGTCGAGGGCGTGACCGTTAGTGTTGAGGATTGGCTTCCACCCGCGCCGTGCGATCATTCCAACGATGTCGACGATCTCAGGGTGGGTGAGCGGATCACCTCCGGCGATCGAGATCCCATCAGCACTGCGGTACCGCTGGAAGACGTCCAGGTCAGCCGCAACGTCCTCCAGGGCCTTGTGTTCGTTCACGTTCGCACGGTAACAACCCTGACAGGCAAGATTGCACTTCCTCGTGGCTTCCAGCCAGGCGATCGCGTTGTCGGACAGGTTCCAGGGAAGGCGATAGAACTGACGGTGATCAAGTGCGTTGCTCATCTGCTCAGCTGTCCCCAATCGAGTGGATGCCGGACCACGTAATATGCTTCTTCGAGGGTCGGAACCCCTCACAAAGAGCCAATATCAACTTGTGGCAAGTAAAGCGATTCGGGCCGGTTGCGCTAGTTCAACATTGCAGCTGGCCGGAGCTGGGCCGCCGGCCAGATCACGCCGGAAAGTGGCGTTGCCAGCCGCCGAGGAATCACGCTACCGCAGATCCAACTGCAGGATTCCCTGCAACAGCACGTTGGCCCCGTTCTCGACATCCCTAGGCCGCGTATACTCCTTGGGAGAGTGGCTGATCCCAGCTACCGACGGAACGAATATCATCCCCACTGGGCAGATCGCGGCCAACTGCTGGGCGTCGTGCCCCGCACCGCTGGTCATTTCCTTGCTGGACAAGCCGAGTTCGTGCACGACCTCCGTCAACAGCTGGCGGACTGAGCTGTCAGTAGGTGTCCCTGCCAGCGATCGGCGCAGCTCATGCTGCACTTCGGTGTCGTACTTGCGCGCAATCTGCTGCATTTCCTTACTGATCCCCTGCCAGATCGAACCCAGCTTGGCCATATCGAGATCGCGGAGCTCAACGGTGAGGTTGACCCTACCCGGCACGACGTTGGGCGCTCCGGGGATCACCACCAACCTCCCGACGGTACCTACCTGCTCTCCCGGGATTGACCGAACGATCCTGTCTACCGCCAAAACGAGATCCGCTGCCGCCAGGAGAGCATTCTGCCGCCGGTCCATGGGAGTCGCACCTGCGTGGTTGGCGACGCCACGAATGGTCACATCGTAGTGGTTGATACCCACGAATCCTTGGACGATGCCTATGTCCAACTTCTCCGAATCCAGCACGCCACCCTGCTCGACGTGTAGCTCCAAGTAGCTGCTGACTTTCCCCTCTTCCGGCACAGCAGCTGCGATTCGCAGTGGATCGCCTCCGATGCGTCTGATCTTCTCCGCCAGGCTCACGCCATCGTGCCCGGGCAGCTCCAAACCCTCGGGACCCAACTCGCCCACGAAACAGCGACTCCCAGTCAAACCGCTCTCCTCATCGCACCAGATTGCCACCTCGAGAGGATGGCGATTGCGGTAGCCCGCACTATTGAGGGTGTGCGCTACCTCGATGGCTGCCAGAGACCCCAACGCTCCGTCGTAAGCACCGCCGTTCGGTACAGTATCTATGTGAGAACCGAACAGAATGCATCCGGCGCCGGCTACCGATCCCTCGCGCCGTCCGAAGATGTTCCCAGCCGGATCCACCCTGACATTCAGCCCAGCATGCCGCATTATGTTCATCACGTACCTGCGACCCTCCACATCCGTCTCACCAAAGGCGACTCGGCTCACACCTTTGTCCGGTGTCGCACCGTACTCAGCCAATTCGGCGAGCCGCCGATTCAGCCGATTCCCGCTTATTCGCAGACTCTTGTCGGACATCTCGCAGTCACAGTCCTCTGATGGCACTAGGTATTAGCTGACTTCGTGGTTCATCTAGCAATTCGAACAATGATAACATAGCATTCTGAACCCTGGATCACCGACGCCCCAATCCTCTCACCCCAGAACACCATGAAGCGCATAGCCACCTGGTCCGGATTCGTCTACTTCGCTGCAATGACAGCCGCGCTGACGTTTCCCGGTCTTCAGCCCTTCAACACGATCCGGCCTCTCATTCTGGGTGTTCCATTCGTGTTCGCGTGGTATCTCTTCTGGATTCTAGGATCCTTGCTGGTCTTCCTCTGGCTCCATCGGGTGCACGGCAAATGACGAACTGGCACGTGGTGGTGGCGGTGGTAGCCGGCTATCTGCTGGTGAACCTGCTGGTCGGCCTGCGCGCTGGGGTGCGCTCAACCGATACGGTGGCGGGATATGTGGCGGGAGACCGAGACTTCGGTACTCTCGTCATGTACTTCGTCGCCGGAGCTACCATGTTTTCGGCCTTTGCCTTTCTTGGTGGGCCCGGCTGGGCTTTCAGTCGTGGGGCAGCCGCCTTCTATATTCTGGCGTACGGTGTGTTGGGCGTGGCGCCCTATTTCGCCATTGGGCCCTGGGCCGCCCGACTTGGCAGACGCCACGGCTACGTAACGCAGGCTTCCATGCTTGCCCACCGATTCCAGAATAACTGGGTCGCCGTCATCGCTGGAACCATCAGCGTCATAGCCAGCGTACCCTATGTCGCGCTCCAAATGCGGGGCGCAGGTATCGTGTTCGAACAGGTCACGGACGGACACGTTCCCCTACCGCTGGGTGCCGCAATAGCCTACGGTGTAGTGCTCATCTATGTGTGGCGCAGCGGCGTGTTGGGAGTCGGCTGGACCAACGTGTTCCAGGGTGTCTTCATGGTCACGCTGGCTTGGACACTCGGTCTGTACCTCCCCTACAAATTGTACGGCGGCATCGGTCCGATGTTCGAACAGCTCGAGGCGTTGCGACCGGAGATGCTCACCGCTCCGGGCCTCGACGCCGGTGGCAATCCGTGGACGCCGGGAGCGTACAGCTCGGCTGTCTTGGTGTCCGCTATCGGAGTATGGATGTGGCCTCACCTCTTCATGAAAGCGTTTGCCGCCAAGGACGACGCCACTATACGACGGACCGTGGTGTTGTACCCTACATTCCAGCTCTTCCTGTTTCCCCTTTTCCTCGTGGGCTTCGCCGGTATCCTGTATGGATCGGCTCCTGACAACGCTGATGCCATAATGCCACACATTGTGCTCACGTCCGGGCTGCCCGCAGTGGTCATCGGGCTGTTCTGTGCCGGCGCGCTAGCCGCTTCGATGTCCACCGGCGATGCACTGGTGCATGGAGCTGCCTCAATCAGCTTGGAGGATGTGTATTCGGGAATTCGCGACAACCAACTCAGCCAGCACGACCGCAGGACCGTGATTCGTTGGCTCGCGATCGCGGTCGGCGTCGTGGGATACGTGATTGCACTCACCAGTGGCCGATCGTTGGTGGGACTGCTGCTACTGGCATATGGAGCTGTGGTTCAGCTGGCCCCGCCAGTGTACGCTGCGTTTCTGTGGCGTCGCACCACAGCGTCCGGCGTCGTTGCCGGGCTTCTCGTGGGAGTCGCTGTAACTGGACTGCTGATTGTGTTCCCCGAGTGGCGGCCTTACGACCTACATGAGGGACTGATCGGGTTGGTAGCTAATCTAGTGACACTCGTCGCGGTATCGCTCGCCACTCGGCCACCGGATACGGCTCATATCACCGAGTGGATGCGGACGAGCCGAACTCCCCAGACGACCAGCGCTGGCGTTCGGCGGAGCTGACATGACGCATGCGATCTTGCTAGCTCTGGCCACACAACGGGAGCTGGCGTCATCGCTCCAGAACCACCCGATACTCGCAGTGGGAACTTTGTTCGGGGCCGGTGTGCTGACCAGTCTGACGCCCTGCATCTACCCGATGATCCCGATAACGGCAGGGATCCTCGCAGGAAGCGCGCGCCGTGAGCAGTCACGGTTGCGGACCTTGAGTCTGACGCTGACCTACGTGCTTGGCCTGGCGCTGCTGTACGCGTTCCTGGGACTGATCGCAGGATTGACGGGTTCGTTGTTCGGCACAGTCGCGTCGAGCCCGTGGGCTCGGTTGGCCATCGGCAACGTGCTATTGCTGTTGGCCCTGGCTATGCTAGACGTGATTCCGCTGTCAGCTCCGCACCGCCTGGTCGCCTGGGTAAGCGGTCTCGGCGGAGGATCATATGCAGCCGTGTTCCTCCTGGGGGCAACCTCGGGTATCGTGGCGGCGCCATGTGGAGCCCCGGCGTTCGCCGTCGTGCTGACATGGGTAGCCACGACGCAGAACGCTGCCCTCGGTTTCGTGTATCTATTCGTGTTCTCACTGGGAATGACGGCACTGCTCGTTGCGGTGGGGCTGTTCTCCGGAACTCTGGTGGCGCTTCCCAAGTCGGGACCCTGGATGCTGCGGGTCAAGAAGGCTGCCGGGATCGTAATGCTAGCAATGGCCGAATACTACCTCATTCAGGCAGGACAGGTGCTATGACAGCACGCATCTCCCGACCGCTTGCACGGCTAGCGCTCGGATGGCTCATTGTAATGACGCTCACCCCTGCAGCGAGCGCTCAGGACGTCGGTCTCCCGGTTGGGTCTGAAGCTCCGGCCGTGGTACTCGAAGACCTCGCCGGCGAACCAGTCGATCTGGCCCAGTACCTGGGACAGCGTCCGCTGCTGATCGAGTTTTGGGCGTCCTGGTGCGGCGTGTGCGAAGCGCTCGAGCCGCGAATGCGGCAGGCCTACGAGCGTTTTGGGACGGAAGTCGACTTCCTGGTTGTGGCGGTGGCTGTCAACCAGAGCAAACGGCGGGTGCAACGACACGTGGAGGAGCATGAGCTACCCTATCGTTTCCTGTGGGACGGGCAAGGCCGAGCCACGCGATCGTACAAGGTGCCCACGACGGCGCACGTAGTGATAATCGACAGTGAGGGCAAGATCTCGTACACCGGAGTCGGCGCGGATCAAGATTTGGAGAGTGCCCTTGCGGCCCTGCAGGGTAGCTAGGTCCACCCGCGGCGCGGGAGCACGAGCAAGGGCCCATTGCCAGCCGGGCCCTTGCTCGTCAACCAGCGCCAATCTCGAGTGTTACGCCCCCCCAGAATCCACCGCTGGGGTCACCTGGTCGATCGCCGCACCCAACTCGGTGTAGGCGGTCGGATCCAGCTCCCGAAACGGTGCGGCCACATATGAGATACGGCCCTCCGGATCGATCACGAAAACGGTACGGTTGTCCAACGGGCCGGAGGCACGTTCGATAAAAGCACCGTACAGCTTGCCTGCCCCCGCACCTGGGTCACTTGCCAGCAAGAACGGAAACTCGTCGTCCCGTGCCCACGAAGCCAAGTCTGCTGGGGAATCGGTACTGATCCCTATGAGGACGACTTCACGGCCATTGCGAAACAGCGTTGCGTACTGATCACGGTACGCGTGCATCTGCGCAGTTCAGCCGGATGACCGCGCCCTGTAGAAGAACGCCAATACCACGGTCTTACCCCGGAAGTCGCTGACGTGGACTTGATCCCGCAGCACCCCAAATCGAGTGGCCCCGACCAGCCCGAAATCCGGCGCCATCGCTCCCACCTCGAGCGGTGTGCCTGTCTGCGCCCTCGTCGGTGCAGCAGCGGTCATCGCCGCGCCCAAGACCAGCGGAACGGCGGCTGAAAGAATGCGCATTTGGTGGCTCCTCAGGTGAAGGTCCGACACAATCAGTAACGCCCGTGACCTGCCAGGGCAATACTCGATCAACCTCCCGCGCCATTATCCGGCGGTGATACCACCGTCCACAGGCAATGCCGTGCCGGTCACGAAACTGGCATCCTCCGATGCCAGGAACAGAATTGCCCGGGCAACCTCATCTGGCGTCGCAATCCTTCCCAACGGGTGCTTGGCTCGCCAGCGACGCTCAGCTGCGGCGGGATCCGCCTGGGATCGCCATGCTGAGCGAATCATCTCCGTATCCACGCTGCCGGGACACACCGCGTTTACGCGGATCCCCTCAGCTGCGTGGTCCAGGGCCATCGACCGGGTGAGATTGATCATGGCCGCTTTCGAGGCAGCGTACGCTGCTGCACCGGCAAACCCAACCAGGCCAACGTACGAGGCTACGTTGACGATACACCCGCTGGTAGCTCTGAGTGCCGCAAGGGCATACTTGCTCATGAGGAAGGTCCCTTTGACGTTGACGTCGAATGTATCGTCCCATTCTTCCTCGCTCATGCGGTCGACCGGACGGTCGCGGTAGATGATCCCCGCGCAATTCACCAGCACGTCGAGTCGCTTGTGCTCGTGCTGGACAGCAGCAACCGCACGTTCACAGTCACCGCTGTCGCTGACATCGCCGGCGAGGAACATGGCACCCAGTACCTGACGTGCAGCTGTGCTACCCCGTTCTGGATCGCGCGCGACCAGTACCACCTTCGCTCCTTCCTGTGCAAACAGGTGAGCCGTGGCCAGCCCGATCCCGCTGCTCCCACCAGTGATGAGCGCTACCTTGTCCTGCAATCGCATGTCATATCCTGCCCCTGACGTTTTCGGCCACCACCCGAGATCGATTGATCCCCCCAAGAGTGGTCCATGCTACCCCACACATGACGGTGCCACGATTCTACACCCAACCAGCGGCAATTCAACCGCGTCTGCTATCCATCCCGCAACTCCAGCCGTCTCACAGGACTGAGGTTCGGCGTGAACCAGGAAAGCAAACTTAGGAGATGCTGGGAGTCGCCGCGTGGCCCGGTGACGGCTAGACTACGCCGGGCTGAATACCGGGTTCAGGTTAGCCGTCGGCTCTGAATCAGTGTGGCTTTCTATGGCGGGGTCCTGTTATCGGCGACGACTAGAGGCACTTGAACAGCAACGCCTGCCTTCCAAACCGAAGCTCGTACGGACCGATCACTTGGCCCGTATCGGTGAGCGTCACACTCAGGGTCATCCGCCGTCCGTTTGTCCAGCCGCGGTATCGAGCCGGGTGCTCGTCAGGAACTTCGTCTTCTCGCACCGGACCACCGTGTTCGAAGACGTGCGTGCCCGGTATGTCGAAGTTGCCGCCGGGGTCCGGCACAACGGGCTGGGCGAGGGCCCCATATGCACAGTCGTATTCAACTGTGGCTCCGTCCCATGCGACCGTGAGCAATATGTGTTCGCCTCCCCATGTCCCAATCAACTCAGGCCCCAAGAGGCTGCGGCCACAGCCTGCCACCAGCAACAGGACAGCCAAGGCAGGCACGGCTAGAAAGTCGGTTCGGCTCATGCTGCATCCACCCGCTGGGGTCCGCGATCAAGCAACCTACTCCGTAGACAATACCCGCCCGGGCTCAGGCCCGTCACATGCGGCTGCGTGAAGGAGATTTCTTGAGCTGTCTTGCCTCGAATGGGATGCGGCGAGTGAACTCGGCGTTACCGAGTCAGTCGAGCAGATACTGCAGCTACGAGAAGTGGCTGCGCGGTGGGTGCCTCAGTCGGTCTTCCGGCGCTCCCCGTTCTGGCGCCGGTCCACCCCGGTACGCTGTCCCACTTGAAGCGCAACGGGAGAGAGTCTACGGTCCCCTTCCCGACGCTCCTTTCCCTTGCGACGCTCATCTCGTTTCCAGCGGGTACGGGTACGAATCTCTCTCAGCTCCTCTGTTGTTTCCCCCGTGGTGAGCCGGGCCATTATCTCTGCAGTATTGTGAAAAATTGATGAAATTTTTGTGAAGTCGGCCGGCCGGTCATTAGCAGCCCGACTTCGAACCGTACCCGGACACATTCTGGCGCCCGATGCGACCGGTCGATTATGTTCTCGTCAAGCCGGTAGCGCGTTACCTGGTGCTTGGTGGGCGGGTTGCAGCGCCCGTCCCTGATTGTGGCAGTCCACGCCGGACGGGCCGGAGAACGGAGCATTCATGAGCCTCAGATATCAGGTGTCCATCATCTCGGTCGGTGAGGGGCTTCGGTCGGTCCGAGAGAGGATCGTCAAGGCAGTAGTGCACATGGGTCACCTGCCGATCGATCTGGTGTCCGCTGATGTGTTCCACCAGGCACCGGTGGAAACCCTCACCCGACATCTCCAACGCACCGACTATCTGGTGGCGGTCATAGCCTCAGACCGGGAGGTAGCCCCAGAGATCGTGGCAAAGGCCGGGGAGGCATGCGACCTTGCTGCGCAGAATGGAATTCCTGTCCTCGGTCTGCTCGCTCGCGACTCAGCGGAATCCGGGGTGGTTGAGAGTAACGCCACCGCATCCCTGGTGGCGGGCATTGAGAGCAGCAAGGCGGGCGCCGTGCAGAGCCTCGAGCACCCGGCCGTGGCCACCAAATTGCTCAGCGAGTTGTTTGATGCCCGCCCCCGCCCTGGCTATGTGTCCGGCAACGAACTCCCCAGCAGCGACGTGGCCAGTGAATTGGTTCGCTTGACCAAGGAGAATGCGGAGCTGCGCGAATCCGGGGTCAGTTTCCAGCAAGGTATACCCGAGGAGATTCGCTGGGAGCCAGTTGTTGGTGCGCTGGAGGACAACAAGATCCTGATTCCGGTTTGGAACAAGTCGGCGTCGGTGTGGGAGCAGCCTGTGGAAACGAGCCTGTTGACCTTCTTCTCCCGCATCGGACCACAACTCACGGTGGAGCTGTCGGCGGCCGATGCCGCCGAGTTCGTGCCGACCGGAGTGTGTCACTTGGAGGCTCGTGACGGAAGACCACCGTGGGTGGTACCACTCCACTCCCTGAACCTGTGGCTCACCGATCTGTTGGCTCTTGGGCTGGTGGCCCCTTCCAAGCGCAAGCACATCAAGAAGGACCGCAACCAGTATTGGTCGTTGACCTCCGAGGGCCGCGAATTCCTCGCGTACGTGCGCCGAACTGCACTCAATGCCGGAGGCCACCGCCACGTCGGATTCACATCCGAGTTCCCCATTGTAGTTCCCTACGAGGACGAGGACGACTAGCCGACGACCCGAGCTTTATCTCGGCAGGTACCTCTTGGGGAACTTCGCCACGACGGTGTAGATCGGATCGACCACGTTTGCTATCGTGCTCTCCACCGCTTGCCCGAGCAGCGTGTAGGCATCCCACCGCCCAAAGCCGTACTCTTCTTCCAACCACTCCACCAATTCGACGTGCGCCAGCCGATAGGCGTCGATGAGGGGACGGGCACTTCCGGCCACCATTATGTACTCGTCGTCTTCCAGTCGCGGCCAATCAATTGTCTTGCCCTTTATGACGTCGATCCTAAGAACCACGTCCACAGACGTCTCCAACCCGGTACCACCCAATTCACCGTGCCCTTGACGCGCGTGAGCATCACCGAAGTAGAAGTAGGCGCCTTCATGAAACACGGGAAGGAACACGGTGGTGCCCTCGCGGACCTCAGGAGCGTCCATATTGCCGCCGAAGTCTCCCGGCCACAGCCCGCTGAAGGCCTCTTCACCTCTGGGAGCAACTGCCACCCGTCCAAGCATCGGCTGCAAATCAATCTCGACAGTCTTCATCCTGCTGTCCGGCAGCTCCGTCCTGCCTACCATCCGCTCGTGATCGAGTTCCCACACGTATCGCCGAGAGGGGATCGGATCGTTCAGCATGCGAACCCGTCGGTCCGCAGATAGCCCACCGAAATCAGGGCTTATCCGCGAGGCTGCCAGATCGTGGTTCAGTTTGACCTCGACTATCTCAACGACGAGCATGTCGTTGGTAGTCACGCCCTCGACGTAGATAGGTCCCACTTCGCCAGGAAACGCACCGCCCTCCCGCGTAAAATACGGTCCGAAATTGGTGTTGGAGATGAGGACCGTGGGAGCCGTAATCCGCAGCACCGGTTCACGCACCGCGAATGTCGGGTATCCAACTGTCGGCGTGAACCGCACCGTGTCCTGGGCTGACAGGCTGACACCGCTCAATAGAAGAGCTAGAACGACCGGAGTGAACGTCGCAACACGCATGATTCCATCCCGAGAGTGACTGGGCGTAATCTGAGCGGCAGCAGAGGCCCTGGCAAATAGCTCACCGCCGATCGGTATAGCAACTGGGTTATCGGGACGTCGAGTGCGACTGACCAGGGAAAGACAGCGCTAGGTTGTGACGTGATTGGAGTCCGACTGACTACCGGGTCCAGAGCACGATGACTCCACAATCCGAACCCGTGCGGTTGAACTCGGGTGGCACCTCGCTGGCTCCATTGTATATCTCCAGGGCCGCCAGATCTTCGACTTGGATCGACAGTAGAAAGCTGATGTCGAAGAGCATACCGTCCACATACACAATCGGTTGCTGCAGCAGGGTGCGGCAAATAGAGGAAGCGCTCGAGAACAAGAAGTAGTCGTTGACCCCTGCCATGTTGCTGCCCGCGCGAAGCACATCGACACCTCGTGCTCTGCGTATGACGTCCGTGATTCTCAGGCCCGTCAACCGCTCCAATTCGTCCGGACCGAAGAACTGTCCTCTTCCCCTCTCGCGGCGCCGGAAAAAACCGACGAGCTTCTCCGGCACAGCGATGTGCTCCCCTGCCACGACGATCTCCTCCAGCCCGACTGGCAGGGGACTCAGGTCGACGCTCAGCGAAACATCGGAGTCATCTTCATCGACCATGATATCGAGCCCGATCGGCTCATATCCTCGCCGGTGGAATTCCACCCGGTTTGTACCCACAGGCACCGCAACGTCCACCAGGTCAAACGTCCCGTCGGGCCGAGTGCGGGCCGTGTCGGCCCCGTTCAAGATCACCAGTGCAGCTTCAAGCGGCTCTCCCGTCTCCCGATCGGACACCATTCCAGTGAGCATCACCCTGTCACTCAGCGTGCCGGCCTGATCTCGTGCCACCAGGTCGAGATCCACTTTCCACAGGCCGTGAGGGGCCGAGAAGGAATGATCATAGACCTGTCCCGGACTCCTGTCCCAGGCGAAGAGAAGATCCTGCTGGCGCACTTGCGGGAAAATGATGCTCGCCTCCCTGCTGCTGGTAGCTCCTTTTCCTGCGGTCAGGGTGACAGGGCGTCCGACCGGGATGTCGCACAGCGCAAAGAACCCGTTGCTGTCGGTCTTGACCTCCTCGCGCACGTCACCGACTCGGTATCTGGCGCCGGACGATGAGAGGGTCTGCCACTGGGCTGACACGGTCGCATCTGCGATCGGCATTCCCGCCGCTCGGACTACACCGACCACTACACGTGCGTCACGTATGCTGAGGCTGCGTCCACATAGGCGGCGCATCACGTTGGTGACGTGCGGGATCCGGAAAGACGCGGTCTGACTGTTCTCCCGCGACAACCTCACAGCGTGCTGTGAGCTTCCTACCGCAATTGAGTCCAGCCAGGGATGGGTGACCACCAAGGTGTACTCGCCCTCGAGCGGTGCGGCAAGATCGAAATGTCCGTTGCTGTCGGTCACAGCCCTGAAATCCGTGCCCGCCACACCAACGACTGCTGTACCCAACGGTCGCCCCATGGTGCTATCAAAGACTTCTCCAGTCACCCTGGAGAGCGGAGTCTCGAATACTCCGACGCCATCGCGCGTAGCCACCGCCAGGATTTCACCACCGGTGTCTCGGAACCCTGACACGGTTGGCCTCCGTCGCATGAGGCGACGGGAATCTTCCACTACCGTGATGACCGGAGTCCTGACCTGCCAACGCCGCACGATCCAAGCACCTGACGGAAGCATCATGAACTCAACCGTCCCACCAACCCGACTGTCGTCGAGGCTCTCGGGGAGACGCGTGTGTCTCACCTCCAAGGAACGCAATTCTGATGTGGCCTCATTCAACCACAGAGTTCCCTCGACGTCGGGAAGCCGGCGATCGGTCATGGGTTCGAACGCGAGGCCAACCAGACCGGGTCTCTCGTCCGGGTCACGCACAACGTGGAAGCAGTGTGTCCCGAGAAACGTCGGATCGAGCAGTACTCGCGCGTCTGGCATGTAGTACCAAGTCCCATCACTGCGAGCGACGATATAACCCTCCGCTGCAAGCCGGTCTGCGGGAATGCTGTTGAAAGGCGGCTCGGAAACACCGGACATGGTGTTGCCACGCTCGCTCAGTACCTCGCGACGGTGTTCGTCCAAATCCCTCTGGTAGCTGTACTTGCGGTAGTGAAACACCTCCTGCTCGTCGCTCCAAGTCGTGGCAGCCAGAGCTTTCCGAATCTCCTCCCAGATGACCACCGTCGCCGCACCCCGCTCTGGATTGACGTGGCAGCGGTCCTTGCCCAACACCTCCACAGCGGCTAGCTGCACCGGCAGCGCAGCGACTCGCAACGTGAAGTCAATGGTGGTGTCCGCAGAGAGCTGCAATCGATCGGACAGAAAGGCACGGTAACCGATGCGTTCGGACTTCAACCGATAGACTCCAGCGCCCGGCGCTCGCAGTGTAAATCTGCCAGCGGCGGTACTGAGTGTGCGGGCCACTTCGGTTCCGGTTTCGTCCACCAGAACGACGAACCCAATCCCAACAGGCACGCCCCTCGTCGAATCCACGACCTGCCCCATCACCACCTGCCCCTGGATCGAGCCCGCAGCGCACAACACCGCTGCCACCACACCCAGCAGGCCGACACCATGAGTTAGTGGACCACTGCTCACGCATCGACGTAGCGGATCAGGTATGCACGCAGGTAGTGAATTGAGCATGTATGGATTATATACCGAGAGACCCGCGTTTTGTGCCAGTCCATGACCTGCTGGGCCGGCAGAATCGCAATCAACTGCTGAGTGGGCCCTCGGACTCAAACCACCCAAGGCTCTCGCTCCAACCACAAGATAAGAACGAGTAGCCCACTCGAGACTAGTGTGACTATGGAAGAGCTCGTCGTCCTCGTCGACAACGCTGACCAGGAGCTGGGATTCCAGGAGAAAATGGCGGCACACCGTAGCGGTGCATTGCACCGCGCTTTTTCTACGTTCGTCACCAATCGCAGCGGCCAACTCCTGCTGCAGCGCAGGGCCGCAACCAAGTATCACTCGCCTCGACTCTGGTCGAATACCTGTTGCGGCCATCCACGGCCAGGTGAATCAATCGAAGCTGCTGCTCACCGCCGGCTACGAGAAGAAATGGGGTTTGACTGCCCTCTTACAGTGTCCTTCAGTTTCACCTACCGTGCCGAGTTGGTTGACGGCATGGTGGAGCACGAGATCGATCATGTGCTGGTAGGACAGTTCGACGGTGAGCCAGTCGCCAACCCCGAAGAAGTCGAGGAGTGGCGCTGGATCGACAAAGATGAATTGGCCAGAGAGATAGCAACAAACCCGCGTGGCTACACTGCCTGGCTCGGCATCGCACTCGAACAAATGGAGCGCCGAACTTCGGCACCTAAGCAGTAGGTACTCCCCTGTCGCAGGAAAGCACTGTACATGGCGACTCAGATTTCGGGGTTGACGGTGGACAACAAGCTGACTTTGACCAAACG
>Ga0209536_100003713_pt1 | contig 24393 bp, 24 predicted proteins | sample DeeMarSeWOR28_12_FD_187461 | JGI IMG/M metagenome (GOLD analysis project Ga0209536, IMG submission 187461) | Marine sediment microbial communities from White Oak River estuary, North Carolina - WOR-2-8_12 (SPAdes) (version 2) | ecosystem: Environmental > Aquatic > Marine > Intertidal zone >...
AGCGAGGGGATAGAAAAAGTAAAATGGAAAGGCCCTCAAAAAATTCATAAGGCCCTGGAAAATTCTTATACTAATATAAGATCACTGTTTGCAGATTAGTTTTGTTTTATACCTAAATGCGTATCCTTCGGTATGCGATAGACCGGATACTGCAAATGGGCAGCTTCATAATATTTTGATTTTTTATAAATCCAATGCAATTGGTCATATGCATTTTGGCTACAGGCCTTATCCGTATACTTCTTAAATTGAAAGCTCTCACGAAGTTTGGGGTTATTTTCCAATATTTTCAGAGCAAGATCCTTGAATACATATGGAGAGAAACTTTCTTTTTGCCGCAAAATAGGACAAAAAAAGACCATTATATTAGTTAATAATGGTATTCATCCCGGCGAAAGTGATGGTGTGGACGCCAGCATGCTTTTATATAGACCTCGGGATAGCAAAACTACCCGCACCAAAGAATGTTGTTCTTGTATCCATACCTATCTTCAATAAAGGAGGTGCTTTGAATCGCAATTCTACACCAAGGATAAATCAGAATGGACCTTAAGAATAGGGGTTCGCGGGAATTCCTAAAACTATGATCTGAATAGAGATTTTATTAAAAATGACACATAGAATACCCGGCTTATAATTTAGGCTGCCCTGGTAATCTCCTCAATTTCCTTCTTTTGTATTGGTTTATTTTTATAATCTATTATGTGGTGTGTCCTTGTCATATAGTATCTCCAGTTTTCCCTGTCGGCCTGGTCGATGGACGAAGTTAAAATGTTGATTCTTATTTTATGGGTAATTGGCAGTTTTATAAATTCTTCCAGAAATAGCCAACCATCCATTATAGGCATATTTATATCTAAAAATATGACCTCTGGTATCACTCCCTTATTATTCATAATGCTTTTAAAATCATCAATGGCCTCTTTTCCATTCACATAACTTCTAATATTTTCACTTATACCTAAAGCATTGAGCATTCTTTTAACCCCAAATACCGTTATGGGATCATCATCTATTATGGCTATTGATTTAAGTTTTGTCATTAAAATATATGTTAAACGTAGTTCCCTTATTCACTTCACTGCAAGCCATAACCTTTCCATTCATGGCTTCTATTTGATTTTTGGTAATATATAAACCAATGCCCCGTGCATCCGAATTATCATGGAATGTTTTGTACATTCCAAATAATTTTTCACCATATTTATTCAAATCAATACCCAGTCCGTTGTCTTCAATACTTAAAATAGTATATTTTTCATTTTTGGATACGGTTAATTTTATGATCGGATCACGGTTGTCGTCCTTATACTTTACAGCATTGGTAATAAAGTTCATTAGTATGCTGTCTATATAAGCCGGTATTACTTTAATATAAGTTTCATCTGGTATTTTATTTATAATTTTAGCCTTATTCTTCTTAAGAAATGCCGCTAAATTTTTCTCAGCAGCAGCAACCTTTTCGTTTAAATTAACTGGTTTTTTGTCAAGATTCAGATTGGTACTTATGGCAACTACTTCGTTTAAATTGTCCAGGGTCTCCAAAAGGTTATCGGAGGCTTCGGTTAGCATTTTTATCAGATTCGCCTGTTCGTTCGCATCTTTTTCATCAACCAGAAATTCCAACAACATGGAAAAATTTGCTGTGTGGGACCTTAAATTATGAGATACAATATGTGCAAAATTGATTAATTGTTTGTTTTGAATTGAAGTAACGTTTATAAGGTCCCTGAGTTCCTGTTCCTGCTGTTTCAGATCAGAAATATCCATGCTAATGCCGATCAGGCCGCTGGCCTTTCCATCAGGGTCAATAAGTGGGATTTTAGAAGTCATAAATCTGATTAAACTCCCGTCTTTCTTCACACTTATCGTTTCTTTTCCCAAGATTGGTTTTAAGCTATTCATTACGCTTAGGTCTTCCTCCCTTGAAATTAATGCGGATTTTTCATCATAAAAATCAAAATCATTCTTACCTAAAACCTCGGCTTCTTCCTTAAAACCACAATAAATTATTTCTGATTTATTAACCAGTACCTTACGGGATTCTGAATCTTTTATATAGACATTCAGCGGTAGGTTGTCTATAAGTGTTTTTAATAGTTTTTGTTCGTCCCTGATTTGTTTTTCTTTTTTCTTTACTTCTGAAATGTCCTGCGCTGTAGACCAAAGCAGCTTTCTGCCTTTTTTGTTACCCACCAAGGACCCACTAATCAAAACAGGATAAGTTGTTCCGTCCTTTCTGCTAAATACATGTTCAAAAGGACCATAAGTCCCTTTTAAATCTACTTCCTTTAAAAAATTAATCAATTTATGCTTTGAAGAATCTGGCACAAGATCGGCGTACCTTAAATGTTCCACATCTCCTTTGCCATAAGCCGTGGCCTTTTCAAAGGAACTGTTAAAATCCAGGATTTCCCCGGTTTCAAAATCACTAAGTATATAGGCAATTGGAGATAGTTCATATAAGGATCTAAATTTCTGCTCACTTATTTTGAGCTTCTGTCGAGCCTCAACCATTTCTTTTATCATACGCCCCTCGGCCAAAAGAGATACTACTTTGCCATCTTCGTTGTGTATGGGTTTTAAACTGAAATCTACGGGAATGGGCTGTTTATTTTTATCCAGAACCACTATCTCACTTCGCATAAATTCTCCCCGTGCTGCGGCTGCAATAACTTGTTTCAACCCTTCCTTTACCATGTCGGGGATTGGCCACCAGTAGGCGTCCCAAAACTTCCTTTTAACGATGTCCTCCTGCTTAAGGTCTGAAAATTGTAAAGCTGTTTCGTTTATTTCAAGAAATGTGCCTTCTGTATCCAAAATACCCGTAAACTGGTAAGAGGAATTAAATATGCTGCTGAAAATGCGTTCTTGTTCTTCTGTTTTAGCCTTGTTCATAACTTCATCGGTAATGTCCTGGAAGGTCCCGATCATGCCCAAAAACTTATCATTTTTAAATACCGGTTTTCCCGTGGCGATAACAGATATTTCCTTTCCTTTAGCTGTTATTAATTGTAAGGTTTCATTCCAGGTTGCTCCTTTTGTCATGGCATTGTCAACGGCCATGGCTATCGTGTTCCGGCTGTACCCTTCTTTATAGAAAGAAATACCGCTTTCCATATTCGGTTCAAAACCCTCAGCAACTTCATGCAGTTTTTTAGTGATTTTACACCAGGTTAATCTATCCTTTACTGCATCGTACTCCCAGCTTCCAATTTTGGATATTTTGGACTTATCCTTTAGTAAAACTTCAAGCTTTTCTAACTTAATGTCGTCAAAAATAGTATTCGTGATATCCTTTGTTTGAATAATTACCCCGATAATATTTTCCCGCTCATCATACCAGGGGACATTTACCCACTCAAACCACTTTTCATTATTTTGGGAATCATAAAAATTTTCTACACCCGAAAGCATAGCTTTACCTTTTAATATGCTAGTAAGATCCTTTTTCCAGGATTTACTGATGTCCTCAAAGAGTTCAAATAGCGACATACCAATGACATCTCTCTTGCTAAAATCAAAATCCGTAACCCACTTATCGGAAGCATGGATTATTTTAAATTTTGTATTGACAAATGCCATGGAAACGGGCAATTGTTTTATTAAGTAATTATTAGAAGATGTTTGAGTTTCGGGCAACATACTACCGTAATTTCCTACTAAAGTAATCGGATTATCCATCATAGGTCAATGATTGTTGTGAACTGCGCCAAACTAGTTGTGTGACTTCAATTTTACATGGAGTGCCCTATAAAATAACTTAAAAAGTAGGTAAAAACCTACTAAAATAAAATATTTTATGAAATAAACGGAAATAAATTACAAAAAGAAAAGCTCTGAAGGAACAATAAATAATTGCGTTATCGACAAATTTCAGGATAATTTAACAGTTTTTGGTACCAAAACACTATAATCCCCACCATTTCTAATTACATCTCTTACAATGGACGAACTGATATAGGATTTACCAGAAGCCGTCAGTAGAAAGACCGTTTCAATTTCTGAAAGCTTTCTGTTGGTATGTGCAATAGCTTTTTCAAATTCAAAATCTGCAGGATTCCGCAAACCACGAAGGATGTATCCGGCATTAACCTTCTTGCAGAAATCAATGGTCAGGCCTTCATAGGTCATAATCCTGATTTTGGGTTCATCTTTGAAGGCTTCTGAAATAAATTTCATCCTTTCTTCAAGCGAGAACATATACTTTTTTTCAGCATTTATACCTATAGCAATTATTAATTCATCAAACAGAATTATTCCCCTTTCAATAATATCGGAATGGCCCAATGTAATTGGGTCAAAAGAACCGGGAAAAATAGCGCGCTTCATTAGGATTCTTGGTTTAACAGTTAAATGTAATCAATTTACTCCAATGCTTCGGTAATAGCGTTTTCAAAAAGTTCCGGTAAACCTATACCTGCTTTCCGTGCCTGTTGGGGTAAGATACTCTCTTCTGTTAAGCCCGGGGTAGTATTCATTTCCAGCATATAAGGCTCATTGCCTATCAAAATAAATTCGCTTCTTGAAAATCCTTTCATTTTTAAAATGTCATAAACCTTCTTTGCCTGTCGCATTGTGTTTTCTTCCTGAGTTCTGGTTAAACGGGCCGGGGTTATTTCCTTTGATTTTCCTTCATATTTGGCTTCAAAATCAAAAAAATCATTATCTGTTATTATTTCTGTTATAGGCAAGACAAGGGTTTTTCCTTTAAAGGTTATAACTCCGACCGAAACTTCCGTGCCGTCAAGAAAAGACTCAATAATAATCTCATCATCCTCATGAAATGCCTTATCAATTGCCGCCTGCAATTCTTTTTTCTTATAAACTTTGGAGATTCCAAAACTGCTCCCTGCTTTATTTGCTTTCACAAAGCAAGGAAGCCCCACTTTCTCCAGAATAGCGACATGATCAATAGTATCACCCAAATTCAGGTAATAAGAATTGGCTGCTTTAATACCGTAAGGCTTAAGGGTACTTAGTAAATCTCTTTTATTAAATGTCAGTGCCGCCTGATAATGACTGCATGAAGTGTGCGGAATTCCTAAAAGAGCAAAGTAAGCCTGCATTAATCCATCTTCTCCCGGGGAACCATGAATTGCATTAAACACGCAATCGAACCTAAGATGCCGATTTCCAATCGTTACAGAAAAATCATGCCTGTTTACCGGTAGTTCATTTTCTTCTTCATCCAGGTAAACCCATTTTTCTTTTGAAATAATAATTCGATAGGCATTAAATTTCTGCTTATCTAAATATTTAAAGACTACATTGCCGCTCTTTATTGAGATTTTGTACTCGCTGGAATAGCCACCCATAATGATGGCAATATTTTTTTTCATCTGATGTTATCTATGCAAGCTCTTGACCTATGACAACAAATATCACGATTTAAACGTAAATAAAAAATGATAGGGTTTCCTATCTTTGTATCAGACATAAAAAAATGCAATGAAGAATTTTTGGAATTTTCTAAGAAGTAAAGTTTTTATAATAAATATAGGGCTTGCTCTTCTGGCAATAGTAGTTTTATCCGTTATTGCTCTGCAGTGGTTGAAAAAGTCTACGAACCATGGAGAATTTATTGAGGTCCCTGATCTTTCAAAGTTATCCGTAATGGAAATGAGGGACGTTATCGAGGATGCGAATCTACGCTATGAGGTATTGGATTCTGCTAATTTTAACCCTGATTATCCCAGGTTTTCCATTATTGAACAGGATCCGCCTGCCGGAAACAAAGTAAAGGAAAATAGAAAAATATATATTACCGTTAATCCTTCCGGCTATAAAAAAGTAACGGTACCAAATATTATTCAGGTTACACAGCGCAATGCCGAATCTATGCTTCGGGCTGTAGGATTGGATGTTGAGCGCATTACCTACATTGATGAGTTGGGAAAGGATATGGTTTATTATATCAGATATAAGGGAAAAACTATCAATCCCGGTGACAAAATTCAGAAGACTTCAAAAATTGAGCTGGTCTGCGGAAACGGAACTATTACGGGCCAGGCCAAAGTTAAAGCCGATTCGGAATAAGAAATGGCATTTAACAACACTTCAGATCCTGAAGAGGATGAGCTTTACGAGCATTATAGTTTTGTTGCTTCCAAAGGGCAGGAACCCCTGCGTGTAGATAAGTTTCTAATGAACTTTATAGAAAATGCAACCCGGAATAAAATTCAAACTGCGGCAAAGGAAGGACATATATGGGTTAACAAATGTGTTGTAAAACAAAACTACAAAGTTAAGGCAGGGGATGAAGTTAAAGTGCTTTTTGAACATCCCCCTTATGAGTTTTTATTGACTCCTGAAGACATACATTTGGATATAGTCTATGAAGACGAGAGCCTTCTCGTGGTTAACAAACCTGCCGGCATGGTAGTGCATCCCGGACATGGCAATTATTCCGGCACTTTGATAAATGCACTGCTATATCATATTAAAAATTTACCCGTAAATTCTGATGAAAGACCGGGTCTTGTTCATCGTATTGATAAGGATACTTCGGGACTACTGGTCATTGCCAAGACTGAGCAGGCTATGACGCATCTGGCCAAGCAATTTTTTGATAAAACCAGCGAGAGGGAATATATAGCATTGGTTTGGGGGAATATAGAAGAAGATGAAGGCACTGTTGAAGGACATATTGACCGCAATCCGAAAAACCGACTTCAAATGCAGGTTTTCCCTGAAGGGGATAAAGGGAAAGAAGCCATTACTCATTATAAGGTTTTGGAACGTTTGGGATATGTTACTCTGGTTTCCTGCAAGCTGGAGACCGGAAGGACGCACCAGATCAGGGTACATATGAAGCATATTGGCCACACTATTTTTAATGATGAACGCTATGGAGGTAATAAAATATTGAAAGGGACTACTTTTACTAAATACAAACAATTTGTAGAAAATGCTTTTAAAATACTGCCCAGACAGGCATTACATGCCAAAACCCTGGGGTTTATACATCCGGTAAGTGGTAAAATGATGCGTTTTGATAGTAAGTTGCCGGATGATATGGCAAATTGCGTTGAGAAGTGGAGACATTATTCACGACATTCCCAGTAGTAATAAATTTCGTTGATAGGAGTATTGAAAAGTCTTTTCACTCTTAGTAAGGAATTCACAAAAATCCTCTTTACTTTTATCTTAAAATTATTGAATTATGAAGATTGTGCTTTCTCCGGCTAAGTCGCTGGATTTTGAACGTCCTATTCCCACAGTAAACTATACACAGCCGGAATTTTTGGACCAGTCAGAAAAACTAAACAGGATATTGGCAAAGAAAAGTCCCAGGTCCCTGACTCGATTAATGGGCATTTCAAATGACCTGGCTGAACTAAACTGGGAACGCAATCAAAAATTTTCACAGCCATTTACTCCGGATAATGCCCGCCCGGCTATTTACGCCTTTAATGGGGATGTTTATCAGGGGTTAGACGCATACAGCATTTCTGAAGACAAATTGGACAAGTTGCAGGATACACTTCGAATCCTTTCAGGTTTGTATGGTATTTTAAGGCCATTAGATCTAATACAGCCCTATCGATTAGAGATGGGGACACAATTAAAAATTGGACGAAAAAAAAATCTGTACGAGTTTTGGAAACCCCTTATTACGGATTTTTTAAACCGGGAACTCGAAGATGGAGAACTTTTTATTAATCTGGCCAGTAACGAGTATTTTAGTGCTGTGGACACAAAAAAATTAAAAGCAACTATAATTACACCGGTATTTAAGGATTGGAAAAACGACAAGCTTAAAGTAATAAGTTTCTTCGCAAAAAAAGCCCGCGGTTCTATGGTGCGCTATATTCTGGATACGGATGCAAGAACCCTTGAAGACATTAAAGGATTTAACCTGGATGACTATATCTATAGCAAGGAGCATACGTTAAAAGAAAATCAGCCTGTTTTTATTAGATAGAATAATTTTCTGAAGCAACCGTTTATATTATGAAGTTCCATTTATAAACAACTTGCAATGAAAAATATTGGTATTGTTTTACTTGCCTTTTTAGCCTTTACATTTAGCTGCACAGACAGGGATGATGATGTAGATACCATCAATATCCGTATCAAGAATGATAGTAGTATTAATTTTGACGAGGTACAAGTAAGTACTAATGAAGAATTATATACAAATGTGGCGCCAGGTGAATATTCCAATTATCTGGTCTATGATATCGCTTATCAATATGATTTTGTTGAAATAAAATCAGGAGAGGAAACCTATGTATTTCAACCTATAGATTTTGTTGGAGAAATGGAACTTCCCATTGGATTTTACACCTATAAACTCAGTGTAAATGAGGAGGGCGAAGTAGGGCTTGAATTCATTGTAGACTAGGTTTTACCTTTCGTCTTTTTTTTCTTTACAACTACGACTTTCGCTTTTGCCTTTTTAGGTCTGCGGGCACCGTATGATTTATTGGCAATCTTACCTCTTTTAGTTTTTATGTCTCCTTTGCCCATTAGTACTATATATTTCTTTCAATTTACGAAATTTGGCATAAAAAAACAATCTGCACATTTACATGTGTGCAAAATACTATCTTTATAAAGTAGTTAGATTTAAGAGATTATACCCATAATTAGCATTCAATTTGTTTTTGCATTCCCACCCTTATAAGCCTTATATTTTTCACGATACCACTAAACTGATTGTAGGAACACTACCCCCACCCAGATTCTCTACAGGTGATTTGAAAGATGGAGATGTTGATTTTTGTTATGGCAGCAGGGACGGCCAGTTGTGGAAAATTTTAGATCAGATTTTTGAATTGAATTTAAAATTCGAAACGACGGAGGAAGCTGTAAAACAGCGAATGAATTTCCTTAAAGAGCAAAAATTGGGGATTTGCGATATAGTCGAAAGTGCAGAGCGTTTAAAAGTGGACGCTTCCGATTTGGGCATGAATAATGTCACCCTAAGAAACCTTATTTCTTACCTCGATGAATACCAGAAGGTAGAATGGTTAATTTTTACCGGAGGAAATAGTAAAAATGGACCGGAATATTTTTTTAGAAAACATATTAAAGAACATGGTTTGAAGTTAAAGACAATTTCTGAGCAAATTCCCCGAGTGCATGAGTTTATCCTTAGCGGGAAGTTAAAAAGAACTATCAGAACCGTTTCTCTTACCGCTCCTTCGGGTTCTGCAAACAGGGCTATCGGTAGTTTTGATACTTATAAAAAGATAAAAGCGTTGAATCCCGGATATACAACTTTACAGTTCAGAGTAGATCAATACCGTTCTTTTTTCAAGCACTAAAACCCTGCGGTTCACAATAGTCACTTAATGCGGCCAGCATAAAATTCACTTTTAAACTGCTGCGGTTGCCAGTTGTAATGTTTGTTTTAGAAAATGGGGTTTATAGCGGGATTTTTGTTGTTTTTTTTACTTGGGAAAAATTATTTTGTGATTTGCCGCTTTAAGGTTTAAAGATTATATTATAATGCGGATATTAGAGGCTTAAAACCAGGATAAAATTCTGGAACTTTCGAGTTCAACAGAACAGTTAATAAAATTTATGCATCAGACAGATAGATTAGAAGAATTCAAAAAATCGGTAAAAAATAAATTCTACATTTATAACAGCTTGTTTTTAAATCTGCCCTACCGGGGTATTGAAAATGTGGGCATGCTAATTCCGCTTTTATTTGATCAATGCGAAAAAGGGTTAAAATCCGGCAAAAATCCACAGGAAATTTTAGATTTATTTTTCCGGTATTATGCAAATATTGAAACAGAAAAAGAACAAATTGATTTTATGTTCAGCATAATTCAATACGTTGAGCGGCAGGTGGTATTATATGATAGTGTGGAGGATGCGGCATTTCCGAAATTACATGAACATTCGAGCTCTTTATCCATAAAAGATTACTTTCAATTAGTAAGTAAGAATAAAAGCTGGGAAAAGATTGCAAAGAAATTATCAAACTTTAGTGCACGAATTGTTTTAACCGCTCACCCGACTCAGTTTTATTCCCCGGCTGTCCTTGATATTATCGAAGAATTGAAATCACTTATCCTTGAAGACAAGATAAATGATATTGATGTTGTTCTTCAGCAGTTAGGTCTCACATCGCTAATAAACACCAAGAAACCAACGCCTTTGGATGAGGCAAAGAATATTATTTACATCCTTAGAAATGTTTATTATGCCGCTGTCGGGGATTTGTTCTCATATATTAAAAGCAATATTGAGAATGATGATTTTGATAACTACAACATTATTAAACTCGGGTTTTGGCCGGGAGGGGATAGAGACGGAAATCCATTTGTTACGGCGGAAATTACAAAAGACGTAGCTGATGAGCTCCGCACGAATTTAATGAAATGCTATTATAATGATCTTAAAATACTTCGTAAGAAACTTACTTTTAAGGACTCACGACCGGAATTGAATGCTTTAAGAGACAGGCTCTATATAGCAATGTTCGATCCTGAAAAAGTAGTGAACTATGATGATATCATCAGACCGTTACTAAAAGTACGCGAAATTTTGATAGACAGCTACAATTCGCTCTATCTGAAACAACTTGACGATCTTATTGACAAAGTAAGACTTTTCAAAACACATTTTGCAACCCTTGATATTCGTCAGGATCATAGTAAACACAAAGAGGTAGTTGAAACTGTTCTTAAGGTTAATAGTTGCATAAATGAAAGTCTTGATGAACTTTCAGAAGGTGAATTAACCCATTTACTTCTCAATAAAAATTTCAAATTAGAGGCTAAGGATTATGATGATGAAATTGTAAAAGATACCATTGCGAATATTTCTCAATTAAAAGAAATTCAGAATAAAAATGGTGAGGAAGGTTGTAACCGTTATATTATCAGTAATTCGGAGGATATCTATTCTGTTCTATTTGTTTATGGTCTTTTCAGATGGTGTGGTTGGGAGAAAGATAATATTACTTTTGATATTGTTCCGCTTTTTGAAACAATGAACGGTATGGATACTGCCGAGGCTACCATGCAGTCCTTATTTGATTTGCCTGATTACAGTTCACACCTTGAACAACGTGGTAGCAAGCAGACCATGATGCTCGGATTCTCTGATGGCACAAAGGATGGTGGCTATTTAAAGGCCAATTGGTCTATTTTGAAAACCAAGGAAGTTTTGTCAAAAGTTTGTTCTAAAAATGGGATCGATGCAATATTTTTTGATGGCCGGGGGGGGCCGCCGGCACGTGGTGGAGGAAAAACACATCGCTTTTATGCTGCACAAACCAAGGATATTGCCAATAATGAAATACAATTGACAATTCAGGGCCAGACAATTACAAGTACTTACGGTACTAAGGAACAGTTCATGCATAATTCAGAACAGTTATTGACTGCAGGATTGTCTAATAATCTATTTGGAAAAGAAAATATAATTTCAAGGGAATCACGAAAGTTGCTGGAGGAACTCTCTGATCTCAGTTTTGCCAAATACGATGAGCTTAAGCAACATGAAAAGTTTATTTCCTATCTCGAAAACAGGAGTACGCTAAAATATTATACAAAAGCCAATATTGGAAGCAGGCCGGGAAAAAGGGGGCAAAAAGCCAAATTGGAACTCACTGACCTGAGGGCAATATCCTTTGTGGGGTCCTGGAGCCAGCTCAAACAAAATGTACCCGGATATTTTGGAATAGGTACGGCTATTAAAAAACTGAAAGATAAGGGAAGGTTAAAAGAATTGAAAAAACTATTCCGGGAAGTACCGTTCTTTGAGGCTCTGATGAATAATAGCATGATGTCATTGTCCAAGTGTTATTTTGAATTGACAAGTTATATGAAGGAAGATGACGAATACGGCGATTTCTGGAATATCCTGCATAATGAATATCTGTTATCCAAAGAGATGTTATTGCTTGTCAGTGGTTCCAAAATTCTAATGGAAAATGAAGCCGTGTCAAGAGAATCAATTAGGATACGGGAAAATATTGTATTGCCGCTCCTGGTAATTCAACAATATGCCTTACATCAGATTAGTGAGAATTCCGCTAATAAAGCACTTTATGAAAAGATAGTTACGCGTTCTTTATATGGCAATATCAATGCCAGTAGAAATTCTGCATAACTTGGGTATGCAGCCCGGCTATGCTGTTTTTTAGAGCGTAAAACATATTTTTCCAACGGAAGTCCAGGAAATCAATTTATTGCATTTTAGTACTCATAATTGCGTAAAAAGCTTCTATACCGTATGCAATCTGACCAATTTTTAGATTTTCATTTGGGCTGTGCTGATTATTGTCCGGATTCACAAGAGGAACAAGAAAAGCAGGAATCTTAAGTTCATTAACAAAAGGAGCAATTGGAACAGTGCCACCCATGATCCTTATTTGTACGACATCTTCTGAAAATGTTTTTTTAAATGTATCTACCAGGAAATTACCATACATATTGTCCAAATCTGTCCTGAATGCATCTGTGACTGTACCCTCAGTAATGGTTATGATTTTGTTGTGCTTCATTCTTTGAGCGACATCCGGCACTTCAGCCATCACATAAAACCCTTCATTTTCGATATGTTCTTTGACAATGTTTTTCAAATGATTCCCATCTGTTTCAGGAACCAGCCTGAGATCTATTTCAGCAGTGGCACTTTCAGGTACTATGGTGCGCACTTTCTCACCAACCCATCCGGAAGCAAGGCCCCTGATATTCAATGACGGATATTGTAAGGCTTCCTGGTAAAAAGAACCCACTTTCTCGGGTTGCTTAATAGCCAGGTGGGTATTGATTGCAGCGGCATCGTCCGGTACACTGCGCAATATGTTTTTTGTTGATTCATCTATAGTAATTCCATCATAGTAGCCGTCAATAAGTACCCTGCCATCCTTGTCTTTCATGCTGGCCAGTAGGCCTGCCAGTTGAAACCCGGGATTAGGGGCATAGTTGCCATAATGGCCACTATGTTGGGGATTTATAGGTCCATAGGTGGTAAGGGTTAAAGTAGTTATTCCTCTGGCGCCATATGCAATAGTTGGTTTCCCGGAAGCATGTACAGGACCATCTGAAATAATCAAAAAATCTGCTTCTAACAATTCTCGATATTCTTTAACAGCCTTTGGCAGGGGGGCGCTACTTTTTTCCTCTTCTCCGTCCAGGATTACTTTTATGTTAAATGGAATTTCCACATTGTTTTTCGTCAAAAGGTCTATGGTATTGAGGAACATAACTATTGGCCCTTTGTCGTCCGAAGTAGAACGGCCAAAAAGACGCCAATCATAATTCACATCTTCCTTTAAATCATCAAATGACAGTGTTTTCCACCCATCATTTTCCTTTGCTTTGAGTTCTACTTTATAAGGATCTGGTTGATCCCATTTGGATGGATCCACAGACTGTCCGTCGAAATGCATATAAAAGAGAATTGTTGGCTTGTCGTCTTCCATAGGAAGGGCTGCAAAAAAAAGTGACTCCCCTTCGGTAGGCAGTACAGAGGAATTAAAGCCCCTCTCATTAAATTTTTGAGTTAACCATGAAAGATTTCTGTTGATATCTGAATGATCTAAAGCATCGTTGGGGATTGCTATAAACTCCCTTAGCTCATCTATAGTTTGCCGCACCTGAGATTTAATTTCAGAATCCTGTGCATTGTTACTCCAAACTGTAAAAAATAACAATAGGGCTATTAATTTTTTCATATAGTCATGTGAGTTGATAAAGATTTAAAAATAGCAATTTCTATGCGTTGCGCAAATGCTTAAGCTTTAAAATAATTAAGCGAAACAAAAGCAAAAATGGAAATCCATGTAAAACAAGATCAAACCAATCTATGGGTTTCATGCCAATACCTCCTCCTAAAACCCATTTTAGTTTACCCCAAATATGAGGTTCCGGGAAAAATGGAGCCAACCCCAAGGTTAAACACAATAAGATTACAATTTTCCAATTGTTAATTATACTCATGATAATGGTTTAATTGTTTTTATAAAATCCGGAATTCCCTCTGTACCGTTTTGTGATAACATCTTTATAAAAGCTGAGCCTATGATAGCTCCTTTAGCCGTCTTTGTAGCCTGTTCGAAAGTAGATGCATTACTTATGCCAAAACCTACTATTTGCGGGTTTTTAAGATTCATTCCTGCAATCCTCCTAAAGTAAGCATCCTGCTCTTCACCAAATCCTTGTTTAGCTCCTGTGGTACTTGCTGAACTTACCATATAAATGAATCCATCGGAGGCTCTGTCAATTTGTCTAATCCGTGAATCACTCGTCTGGGGGGTTATCAGGAATATATTTATCAATCCGTATTTTTTAAAAATAGGCTCATAATCCTCCTGATAAACATCCAGCGGTAAATCGGGCAGGATAAGTCCATCTATACCTGTCTCCTTACATTTTTTACAAAAATTCTCTACACCATACTGCAAGACAGGATTAAAATACCCCATTATGACAAGCGGAATTGAAACTGTTTTTCTTATTTCCTTTAATTGATCAAAAAGCAAATCTGTTCCCATGCCATTTTTTAAAGCTATTGTAGAACTTTTCTGAATGGTGGGCCCATCTGCCAAAGGATCACTGAATGGTAAGCCTATTTCAATCATATCCACACCGCTTTTTTCCAAATTCTCAATAATAGGGACCGTGTCATTTAGGTTGGGATAACCGGCAGAGAAGTATATGGAAAGCAGTTTTTTGTCTTCTTCCAGCTTTTTTTGTATTCTGTTTTTCATTTTATGGGAACCATTATAATTTGAAATAATCTATATAAGTCTGCAAATCTTTATCACCTCTTCCTGAGAGGTTTATGACGATAATATCGTCTTTTTTAAATTTTCTGTGATTAAAAATTGCGAAGGCATGAGATGTCTCTATAGCCGGTATAATACCTTCTAACTGGGAAACGACTAATCCTGCCATCATAGCTTCGTCATCGGTAACTGAAATAAATTCACCTCTCCCGGAGGTGTAAAGATGTGCATGCATAGGGCCGACGCCCGGATAATCCAATCCCGCAGAAATGGAATATGGTTCGGTTATCTGACCATCCTGAGTTTGCATGAGTAAGGATTTGCTGCCGTGAATAATTCCTACTTTGCCCAGGGCAGAAGTGGCCGCACTTTCTCCGGAATGAACTCCTTTGCCGGCCGCCTCCACAGCAATAATTCCAACATCATTATTATCCAGATAATGATAATAAGCACCTGCAGCGTTGCTTCCGCCACCCACGCAAGCCACAACATAATCAGGGTTGGGCGTACCTTCTTTTTCCTGCAACTGCGACTGTATTTCCTCTGATATTACAGATTGAAATCTGGCAACCATATCCGGGTAGGGGTGAGGACCAACAACGGAACCTATAATATAATGGGTATTCACAGGATTATTAATCCAGTCGCGTATAGCTTCATTTGTCGCATCCTTAAGCGTCCTGCTTCCTGATAAGGCAGACCTTACTTCGGCACCCAACATTTTCATTCTGGCGACATTTGGTGCCTGACGGGCAATATCTATTTCGCCCATATAAACAACACACTCAATACCCATAAGTGCGCAAACCGTTGCGGTAGCTACCCCGTGCTGCCCGGCGCCGGTTTCTGCAATAATTCTTGTTTTGCCAAGTCTTTTAGCCATTAATATTTGTCCTATGGTATTATTGACCTTATGGGCACCTGTATGACATAAATCTTCCCTTTTCAGGTAAATCTTTGTTTTATATTTATCTGAAAGGCGATTGGCAAAATAGAGCGGTGTTGGCCTTCCTACATAGTCTTTTAATAATGCATGGAATTCTTTAATGAAAGATGGTTCTTCCATAATCCGAATATAGTTTTGTCGAAGCTCTTCAGTGTTCGGGTAAAGCATTTCAGGGATAAATGCTCCCCCAAACTGACCGTAATAGCCTTTTTCATTTGCATGATAAGTCATATTCCAATATTTATGATGAGTTGGTTTCTAACAACCGATTCTTGAATTCCTTTAATTTATCTATATCCTTAAGGCCAGGAGATTTTTCAAACTTGCTGTTGACATCAATAGCGTAGCAAAATTTGGATTCTTCTTTTTGAAGAAACCCCAAAACACTATCGAGTTCCTCAGGTCCTATTCCACCACTAAGGAAATACGGCTTTTTTGATGGATATCCCTTTAGGACTTCCCAATTAAACTGATATCCATTGCCGCCGGGTAATTTACCCTTTGTATCAAACAAAAAGAAATCAGCCGACTTCTCGTATGCATCAAGTTGTGAAAAATCGAAGCTGTCCTTTATGCTAAATACCTTGATGATATCAATCTTGCTATTTTGTTTTTCAAAATGCACTTTTAACTTCGCACAGAATTCTGGAGATTCATTCCCATGCAATTGTATTGCATTTAATGCAAATTCTTTGGTGCGATCTAAAATTATATTGGTATTCGCATCAACAAATACCCCAACTTTACTAATTGTTTCAGGTAATACGGGAATAGTTCCGTCAAAAAAGCGTTTGGAAGGCTCCCAAAATATAAACCCGAGGAGATCGGGCTGTAATTTTGCAACCTCTGCTATATTGTGATTCATTCCACAGATCTTCAATTTCATCTCGCCATTAGGTTTATAAATTCGCTGGCACTCTCACCCGGGTTCTCTGCTTTCATAAAGTTTTCACCAACAAGGAAACCCTGGTACCCCAGTTCTCTCAGCATTTTTATCGCAGAAACAGAGCTGATGCCACTTTCTGATACCTTTACAAATTCCTGAGGGATATGTTGCGATAGCGAGACACTGGTTTCTAAGCTTACTTCAAATGTTTTTAGGTTGCGATTATTTACTCCTAACATATCCAGACTTGGCATCAATGAATTAACTAATTCCTCTTTATTATGCACTTCCAGTAAGACATCCATACCCAGGCTTTTTGCTAATTCGGACAAAAGCTTTATTTGTTTTCTGGTCAAAATAGCGCCAATAAGTAAAATAGTATCAGCTCCAAAGGCACGTGCTTCTATTACCTGATATTCATCAATAATAAATTCCTTTCGTAACAGCGGAAAATCAACGGCTGCCCTGGCCAATAGCAAGTCATCAAGGGAACCACCAAAATACTTCGCGTCTGTTAATACAGACATGCCGCAGGCACCTGCATTCATGTATCCTATGGCAATATCCTGAACACTCGAATTTTGATTGATCACAGATTTAGAGGGAGACCTCCTTTTGTGCTCGGCAATAATCCCGGATTCACTATTCCGCAATCGCTCAGACAGGGATAATGGTTTCCGCTGGAAGAGGTAAGAATTCTCTAATTGCATAAGGGGAATTACAGTTTTTTTAAGTTGTAATTCTCTTTTTTTATCCGTAACTATTTTTTCTAATATATCCATCAGGTGCTTAATTGCTGAAGTTTTCTTAAGGCATTCAGACCATTTTTGTTTAGGAGAGATTCTTTTGCTTTTTCAAAACCTTGTTTCGGACTTATATCTAAAACTGTGGCAATAGCTACTCCGGCATTAGCACAGACCACATTGTTTTGTGCTTCTGTACCCTTGCCTTGCAAAATATCCATAAATATCTGCGCAGACTGGTCAATGCTTTCACCTCCTGCGATTTCACTTTGCTTAACAATTTCTACTCCGAAATCTGAAGGATTCAGAATAGCCTCCGTATTATTTGAAATAGTCTTAGTGCTGCCTGTCAATGAAATCTCATCGTAGCCGTCAAGGGCGTGCAGCACTGTATATTTTTTATCCGTATTCTGATAGAGATATCCATACATTCGTGCTAATTCCAAATTAAAAACACCAACTATTTGATTTTTAGGAAAAGCAGGATTCACCATGGGCCCGAGCATGTTGAAAAAAGTCTTTACTGCGAGCTCCCGGCGTATAGGGGCCACATTTTTCATGGCAGGATGAAACAATGGGGCATGTAATACGCAAATCCCTGCTTCGTCTATTGATTTTCTCAGAAAATCCGGATCATTACTGAATTTTACGCCTAAAAATTCCATAACATTACTGCTCCCGCAGGTAGAAGATACTCCGTAATTGCCATGTTTGGTGACTTTAATGCCGGCTCCTGCGGTAACAAAGGACGCCAGAGTAGAAATATTAAATGTGTCCTTGCCATCACCTCCCGTTCCACATAAATCAATTGGATTGTATTCGGATAAATCTATGGCAAGGCATAGCTCTAGAAGTGCATCCCTGAACCCTTCTAATTCTTCAATGGTAATACTGCGCATCATGTATACAGTAAGGAATGCCGCAATCTGACTGTTGTTATAAGTACCTTTTGCAATATTTACCAATACCTGCCTGGCATCCTCTTTGGAGAGCATGTCGTGATTGATCAATTTATTTAGAATCGCTTTCATTTGTGTTAAATTTATAGTGAATCACAAGCAGTTTATTTAGTTCTTCAGCCAATTTTTAAGAATTTGTTTGCCGTCCGGGGTTAGTACCGATTCCGGATGAAATTGAACAGCACAAACGTCATAAGATTTATGCCTCAAAGACATCAATTGTCCATTCTCATCGAATGAAGTGGCCTCAAGGACATCAGGCAGTTCCGGATCAACAACCCAGGAATGATATCTGCCCACTACAATTTCTCCGGGAAGCCCTTCAAATAAAGGTTCTTTATTTTCAAGGTTGATTTTTGTGGCTACCCCATGATATACTTCGTCTAAATTTATCAATTTACCACCATAAACTTCACCAATAGCCTGTTGTCCAAGACAAACTCCGAATATACTTTTTGTGGGGGCATATTTTGCGATTATTTCTTTAAGAAGCCCAGCTTCATCAGGGATTCCCGGACCTGGTGAAAGTACTATTTTCTCAAATTCATCTACTTCCTCCAACGTTAGCTGGTCATTACGCTTAACAACCACTTCACAACCCAAATCTTCAAGATAATGCACCAGGTTATATGTAAAGCTATCGTAATTATCTATTACCAATATTCTGTTCATGTCTTACTTATTATCCTTCTCAGATAGTTTCTGCAATATCCAGAGCTTTGTTAAGAGCTCCCAATTTATTATATGTTTCCTGTAGCTCCTTTTCCGGCTCAGAGGCAGCTACCAATCCTGCTCCTGCCTGAAAGTGAAGTTGGTGATTCTTACTTAAGAAGGTGCGGATCATAATAGCGTGATTAAAATCTCCGTTAAAATCCATAAAGCCGATCGCACCACCATAATAATCCCTATTGGTGGTCTCATACTTTTCTATGAGTTGCATTGCCATATGTTTGGGAGCACCACTGAGGGTGCCTGCAGGGAATGTGTCTGCTACCACTTTCATAGTAGGAGTTTCTTTTTTCTTTTGCCCGGTAACTTTGGAAACGAGATGAATAACATGCGAAAAGAATTGTACCTCCCTGTAATTTTCAACATTTACCATATTCCCATGTCTGCTCAGATCATTACGCGCAAGGTCTACCAGCATAACGTGTTCGCTATTTTCCTTTTCATCTTCCGTCAGTTTTTTGGCTAGTAATGCATCTTCTTCATCATTACCAGTTCTTTTAAAAGTACCGGCAATTGGATGTATTTCTGCCTTTCCATCTTTAACTATTAATTGAGCTTCCGGCGAACTGCCAAAGATTTTAAAATCACCATAGTCAAAATAAAACAGATATGGGGATGGGTTAATAGAGCGAAGTGCCCGGTAAACATTAAATTCATCTCCTTTAAACCCTTGTGAAAACCTTCTCGAAAGTACCAGTTGAAAAACATCGCCCCTTTTACAATGTTTTTTGGCCAGTGCCACATGTTCTTTATAATCTTCATCATTTAAGTTGGATGAAGCCGAACCCTCTTTTCTAAAATTGTAGGATGCGAAATTTCTTATACTAAGCAGTTTTTCAATTTCAGAAATATTATTGTCTGTGTCATAGCAATGGGCAAATATGTAGGCCTCATTCTTGAAATGATTAATGGCTATTATGTTTTGGTAAACGGCATAATAAATATCAGGAATGTCCAGGGCCCCGTCTTTTTTTGAAATTGAGATGTCTTCAAAGTATCTAACCGCATCATAGGACATGTATCCAAACAACCCATTGTTTATAAATTTGAAGCCATTGGTTTCTGTTTTAAACTTTTGACTGAATTCATGTATGATATCCACTACATCCGTCGTATCATTTATGGCTATTTCCCTGACGGATTTATCAGGGAACAGCTGCGTAATTTTTTCATCCTTTATTTTAATAGAAGCCATTGGATTGCAACAGATATAGGAGAAGGTGTTGTCGTTTGCCCTGTAATCACTACTTTCCAAAAGGATACTATTAGGAAACTTATCACGAATTTTAAGATATACGCTAACCGGGGTTATGGTATCAGCGAGAATCTTTTTGTAATATGTTTTGAGTTCATATGCCATATTCTGAAAAAATTAAAATTTACTAATACTGAAAAATCAAAAAGGCTTGTCGTGATTGACAAGCCTTTTCGTATAGTAATACTACAATGGTGCTTAGCTCACGACTTTAAACGTAAGATATTCCACCACCATGTATTTACTATTCCAAAGTTCATTGAGTCAAATATAGAAAGGAATTTTATAATTACAAATCAATTTTAGGGAAATATAGAATCAAATTTAAAGATTCCCTTAAGCGCCTTTAGTAATAGGAATTCTCAATACTTAAGTTCCATGCGTTCTGATCTGTATAAAATATCTGTTTGACCCCAGGAAGCAGTATTGTTGCCATTTTCACTTTTCAAATCCAGTGTAGCTTCAAAAACCTCTTTCCCGGTCTTATAGTCTACTTCAACAATTTTAGCAGATAATTTTGTTCCTTTTTTCAGATAACCTGCAGTTACCAGAACATTATTTGAATTGTACAGATAGTCTACGTCACTAACAATAGTAGAGAAAAATTCCTCCCCTCTTTCCTTGCCATATTGCCATACTTGTTCTACCGTTTTGTCCTTTTCATTTATCTTATATTCAACCGCACGGGAGTAGTGGACGTTATCTTCAAAATGCCTCAGGATACCGTTGTCAAATACCATAACATTGCCATTGGGTAATAGCAATGGTGCATGCAGTCCCCAGGGAAAGTCAAAATGCTCAGCACTTTCATTACCCTCCTGAACGCTTCTCCGGTATGGTTTCCCTTCGGCATCAACAGCGGTTAGTAAATATGGTTTGGTTTCGAAACCGACTCCGTCACGGCCAGATTTCCCCCAGCCTTTATGTGGTGCCAGTATCCATTCCAGACTGTCATTCCATGATATTTTTATTAATCCCTGGTTTTTCCCGGATACGATAATTGAATTATCACTTGGATTAAAAGCTAACCCATTCATGTGTAACCAATCTCCCGGTTTAAAAAAATTAAGATCATTTCTGCTCACATCCAAATTTTTGGCTAAATCCCATACCCGCAAAATTTTGGAACTTTTTCGGTCAATGGCAACGATATAATCACTATCAGATTTAATCTTTTTGCCATCCAGGCTTATAAATTGCCCTCTAATACCAACACATGCCAGTAAATTTCCATCGGGCAACACAACCACATCATGGTGCATGCCATAATTTGGATTTATTTTAGTTTCTTTTAAAGGTTTGCCCAACATGTCAAATTCATATATAGTATGCCTGCTTACCATTATTATTGTTCCGTCCTTAAGTTTATGAAACGGGCTAACCATTTTACCGGCAAAACTCAGATCAAGATACCATCTTACCTGGCCCTGGTCATCAAAAATAATAGGACCGGAATTGAATTTGCCATTGTTTGCAAAATGAAGGTCACAGGCGTGCATGCCTGGCTCCATTTCATCCCTGTTTAACTTGTTTATGGTAATATCTGGAAAATGACTTGGGGTATTTTCCGTTTTCAATTGAATGGTATCTATCACCCGCCCCTCTTCGTATGCCAGCGTAACTACCACATTATTTAAAGTATTTGGGTATAAGCCAACTACCGGAATCTCCAGCTTGGTGGCGTTATGATTGAAAGTCTGTTCTAGAGGAATCTCGCCCAGAACCTTAATGCTGACATTACAGGGTTTTTCTGTTTCAATTTCCAAAAGAGCGGTTAATGGCGATATTTTGTAAGGGTTTATGGTTGATTTTATGGAATATTCCAATTCGGACCCACAACTACTTAAAATAAGCAGAAAAAAAACTAACGTACCAGCTAAGCTAGAGGATGCCTTAAATGTCATTTTTTATTTTTGTTCAAAAATAAAGGTTTAGGACTAATTTCACTGATTTTATATATAGATAAAAATTTCATGCAGGGAGAATCAGACGGAATAAAAGCATTAATACTGATAGCTTACATGGAAGGATTCAATTAAGGACAATACCCTGCAGATGAAACAGGTGATAAATAGGATAGGCCAGTCCGGAAGAAAATATTCCAGGTCAGGCAATAGCAGAATTGGATGTCATTAAATAAAAAATCCTGAATATGATCATATTCAGGATTTGATATAGGTTTAAACTTTCTTAGAATTCCAAATCTACTACAAGATCAAATTCATCATAGATTGTTTTATCACCCAGGTCATCAAAGAAACTACCTGAGCCATATTTAACATTGTATTGGGCTCTGTCTACTTTTAAAGTCGCAGTTGCCTTGCTTCCATAAACAGATACATCAAAGGTAACCGGCTTTGTTATGCCTTTAATAGTAAGATCACCTTTAACTTCGTAAGAATTTTTTCCACTGGACTTAACATTTGTAAAAACCAATGTAGAGGATGGGTGATTCTCAACACCAAAGAAATCATCAGACTTAAGATGCCCTTCTAATTTTCCTTTGTATTCTCCTTCAAGATCCGTTGAGATCAGAGATGTCATATCTACTTCGAATTCTCCACCCGTAAGCTTGCCTTCATCGAACATTAGAGCACCGGATTTAAGGTTTACAGTTCCGGTATGAGACCCTGTTACTTTATAAGCTTTCCAGGTAACCTTACTTTCATTGGCTTTTACTTCTTTCTTTTCTTCATTGATTGAAGTATTTGCAACTGCTGTTGCCCCAAAAACTATGGCTAGTGCCAGACTTAATACATTTTTTTTCATGTTTCTAAATTTACTTTGTTTAATTACTGTTTTAAAATTAAGGTTCTATATATGTGTGAATAATAAATCTTTGGATTGTCTGACTTTTTTGTAATGTTGGGTATCATCTTCCTCAGCTCGATAACCAATTGCGGCTACAACAGAAGTATTCAATCCTTTATCATTTAAACCTAATAGTTCATTGTATACTTCGGCTTCAAAACCTTCCATAGGGCAGGCATCAATCTTTAGGTTTGCCGCCGCTGAGAGTAAATTTCCTAGGGCCAAATAGGTTTGTCTTGAACTCCAGTTTTCTTTAATGTTATCCGGCAAATCAAGTAATTTAGATTTCATAAAATCTCCATACCCCTGCAAATTATTTAAATCGATGTTCCTTGTGTTGCTCACATTCGCTAAATAATTATCGATGAGGTCCGAATCAAAGCGGGTATTATTTGCAAAGACAATTAAACAAGACGAGTCTGTTATTTGTGGTTGACCCCATGAGGCCGCTTTTAATTTTTCCCTTAATTCTTCATCCTTGATGATAAACACATGATAGGGCTGAAGTCCATAGGAAGAAGGACTCAAACGAATAGCTTCTAACAAAGCATTTAGATCTGCATCAGCTATTTGTTTTTCGCTATTAAATTTTTTTGTTGCGTATCGCCAGTTAAGGCTTTCCAGGTAATCGTTCATAAGTGTAATTAAAATTTATTGAATAAGTGATTTAATTGTTTCAATTCTAAGTCGGTTAAATTGGCTAACAAATCTTTTTCAGCCTTTTTCATTGCAATATCCATTTCGGTTAAAACTTCCAGTCCTTCATCGGTTATAGTAATCTCTACCTTGCGCCGGTTAGAGGCACATACAATTCTGTTCGCGTAACCTTTCTTTAAAAGTTTATCCACTAAACGGGTCGTATTACTCATTTTACTAACCATTCTCTCGTTTAGGGTAGACAGATTGGCAGGTTTACCTTGCTGGCCTCTAAGTATGCGCAAAACATTGAATTGTTGCATTGATATTCCAAAGGGTTTTAGCGCGTATGAGATATGTTCCGACACTTTATTATGTATCAGCATTAAGTGAATAATAGTCCTGCTTGTTAACGGGATCTTTTTATCGGTTTTTATAATATTTGTGCTGAGTTGTCTGTCATTTGCCAAAATATCTAAAAATATTTCAATTAAATCTCCAGATAACGAGATAAAATTTATAATAGAAGTAAAACCTGATATTGAAAATAAACTAGTCTACAACATCCTATTCAAGAATGAGCCAATAATAAAAGATTCTGAACTAGGCATTGAATTTAATAAATTTGGGGTATTCGCTGAAAATATAATAATTGAAGATGCGATTTACAATAAGATAGATGAGATTTATGAAGTACCATTCGGGAAATGCAGCGAAGTATACA
>Ga0209536_100003715_pt1 | contig 24384 bp, 18 predicted proteins | sample DeeMarSeWOR28_12_FD_187461 | JGI IMG/M metagenome (GOLD analysis project Ga0209536, IMG submission 187461) | Marine sediment microbial communities from White Oak River estuary, North Carolina - WOR-2-8_12 (SPAdes) (version 2) | ecosystem: Environmental > Aquatic > Marine > Intertidal zone >...
TAATCTGTGAACCTCAGGTTGGTCGGCGGCATCAGCCGGGTAGGCTCATCTTTGAAATCACCCGTGATTGTCCACCCCGGATTGCCTCCTGGCTGATAGTGGTAGGCGCCAGCATCAGTGCTGCCTATTCTAGGCGTGCCGTTAAAATCGACCGCAATCGCGTAAATCGGATCGCCTGCGCCGATCAAAGCGCTGTAGTCGGTCGGGTATGGATTGATCGGCGGGGTGCCGGAATAGTCAGCGGAAACCATGTCGTTGTCTATGCCGTTGCCCTCCGTATACCCCGAAATTGCTCCCGACAGTCCGCCGATGCCTACGTTGCCCGCCAGTGTTGCCAACCCGAGGTTGCCGCCGTTGAGCAGGATCGCTCCTCCAGGTGCGTATACGGCGTTGTTGGCAATTAAGACAGATCCCGTTATGTTGCTTACTTCGACGCCTCTGCCGCTGTTAATGACCGTATTGTGAACAAACTCGATATTCGACGGGTTTCCGGACTGGTGAGGTTGAAAGGACACGTTGCCCAGGATGATGTTGTTGCTAATAATAGCATCGGCTGCGACCTGGATTGTATTGTCGGATGAGTTCCATACGATGTTGCCTTCTACGATATTCGGCGCGCCGTTGCCGACCGTGCTGTACAACAGGATACACGGATAATTGGTGTCGTGCACAACGTTATCCCGGATGATGTTGCCGTAACTGCCCTCTTTGATCTCTATGCCGTCGCCCTGTTCAACGCTCGAACGGTTGGTGTGATGGATGTAATTGCCTTCGATTACACTGTTGGCAATGCGGCATCCATCATAGTTGCAACCCAGGTACATCCCTTCACCGGTGCCGTTTGTATGATGTATGTGGTTGTGTCGAATCACAAGACCTTCGTAGGTTCCTCCTGAATTAGCGGAGAGGGCAACGTCACCCGTTTCGTAAATTTCGCAGTCCTCAATCGTAATGTAATCCGAGTTTATCAGTCGCAGGCCCTGGGATCCGCCTCGAATCACGAGTCCCTTCAATACCAGCCAGGATGCATTATTGACTTCAATGACGTTGTGAGACGCGCTTGACTGTTCGAGAATTGCCTTCTCACCATCCTTCGACCGGATTGTGATTGGTTGGATCGACGTACCGCTGACTGATACAGTTACGTTTTCATTGAAGGTGTAAATACCGCCGCGCAGGACGAGTTCCGCTCCAGGTGAGAGTACCATGGCGGCGGCTTCGAAGTCGTCACCCGGACCGATTTCCTCCGCATTGCTGCATACAGCATAAAGAATGAAAAAAATGACCGAAAAAATTCGAAGGCTGTAATTATTCATAGAAATTCCGTAAATGTTTTGTATGCTTTATCAAATATACAACGCTGAACAGTAAAAGCATGTGTTTCGTATCACGAGACATAGCATAAAGGATGCATCTGTACTAGATTAAAGTTGCATATCCTGGAACGTTGCACCTAAACTTGGGTAACGACTCAGGAATTGATAGGATTCATTCAACTGATACGTCGGAGGATTACAAATGATAGAAATATTGATGAAGCCGATCCTTCTAAAAGGATGGACGATAGTCAAAGAAACTGAAAAAGGATATTTCTTACTTAAAGGTACGAAAACTAAAAGAATATCCAAGAAAGATATCCTTGAAGTAGTTGAAGATAAATCAGTTGCAAGTATTACCTATAAGGTGAATTACAAATGAAGGATGATTGCAAAAAATTTGTAAAGAAAGAAATGCAAAAAAAGTTTGTTACCTACCGCCATAATAATTTTCCAGACTTTTTTAGTGCTGGAGTTGTGTTAACCGTTCATTCGGTAATGATGGATTTGGAAGAAGGTAAATCACCTAAAGAAGCCTGGAAAATGCTACCCAACAAACACCATATCATTCAGAAGCAAGCGCGGGATCTGTAAATAATTGATACATAATGCATTAATCCGACATGCAATACTGTACGGAATAAGGTGAAATAGTCTGCTTTTGACCTCTGAGGGCAAAGACACCCAAAGTCAAAGGATCTTCATCCGGAAATTTGTTACAGTTTCAGAGAGAAGAGCAAGGATTCCATCGGGATTCCAGATGGGGTAAATTCGTGTATGCCCAAAGATAGGGTCGGTTTTTTCTCCCCACCGCACGCCTTACATCCGGGATTGTTCGTAACGCCGGTTCCAGAATTTCCTTATTCAATGGAAATTTCCAGATTTAGTGGCGGCTGGAGCTTTGTAGTATCGGGGGGAGGAGCCTCCGTAGTGAAGGTGTGGTCTCCAAAGATTACCAGATTCCCGGCCGCATCCATCGACCCTACACGATAGTGGTACACTGCTCCGGGCTCCAATCCGCTTAACAACTGGATATGAGATGTGCGCAGCGTGGAATCAAGGCTCGTCGTGTTGCCGTATGCCGTCGTTAATCCATACTCCACCTGGGTTGTTGATGGTTCATCCGTCGTCCAGCTTATCGTCGCACCGGATGTCGTGATGTTGGAACTTCTGATTGAACCGATCACCGGGGGCGACGTATCGGGAGAAATCTCTGTAGTGAAGGTGTGGTCTCCCGAGGTTACCAAATTCCCGGCCGCATCCATCGATCCCACACGATAGTGGTACACCGTGCCGGGCTTCAATCCGCTTAACGACTGGGTATGCAATGTCTGCAGCGTGGAATCAAGGCTCGTCGTGTTGCCGTATGCCGTCGTCAACCCATACTCCACCTGGGTTGTTGATGGTTCATCCGTCGTCCAGTCTATCGTCGCACCGGATGTCGTGATGCTGGAACTGCCGATTGAACCGATCACGGGAGGAGTTGTATCGGGAGGGGGAGAAATCACAGCCTGAACTTCGTTGGAATATATGCTCTCGTTCCCCGCTGAGTCATAGGCTGTTACGGAAAAATAGTAGGTCCCGTCGGCTAAATCCGTAACAGTGTAGGATGTTTGATACCCAACATTTATGGGAGTATCGTAGTTTCTTGAAGAATTCCCGTAATAGACATTATAGCCAACAGTATCTTCAGATTCGCTCGCATCCCATGACAGCGACACATCACCTGCAAATCCCTGCGAGCAATAGCAGAATAGGAGGCTCATCACTATAGCCGTGAAACAATGCAATCGAATACTTGACAGCATATGAATGCTCTTCGCCATCTATGCTAATTAGTATTAATCAATTGATATTCGGGCCAGTAACGGTAATTGCCACCAGTGTGGATAGGGGAGTTAAGATCCGGTTTTTGGAAACCTTTGCACTATCAAAGACATCGCCGCTTCTGGTAATTCTGTATTATGTTAAATAAATGCAATAAATAAGCTGATAATCTTCTATTTTACTATAGGCGGGAAAAAAGAAACAGCGTTTTGACGCCTTAACCCGAATACTGAAATTGACATTTCCCCAATGAGTCCTGCGCTTTGCTCGCAACAAGTTATCATGTAGAAATCAAACTTCGCCGAAGTCTGCCCTTGCCCCAAGGAACATGATGATTTCCCAAGAGAAAGATTGTTTTAGTCGTAAATCCGTAACTTCAGAATTCGGGCTTGATCTTCAATGAATAGATATCGTTGTTGAAGTGGGCAATGTCCGGAATTTGGTGACTTTCGGAAGACATGGGTGTCCAGAATTTGTCGGAATTTGGTGACTTTCGCTGCAGAAGACATGGGTGTCCAGAATTTGGTGACTAAAATTATTCGGAGGCAAACGTCTATTCCCATCCGTTGGTAAGCCCGGTTCCTTCGCTAAAATATCCGATCGCTTCGATTTCGTATATTTTGCCGTTCCGGATCTTGAAGATATGGGCGGCCGGCAGTTCGAACGGTCCCCATTCGTTGGCGCGTTCGGTGATTCCGGGCACACCGACGATCTTCATAACCTTGGGTTCGCCGCTGTGGCGGAATATGGAAAAGGCGAATGCCAGTCCCTTCTCTTCGTCTATGGCGAAGATGCGCCTGTCTGTGATGTCGGTAATATAACTCATGACCCCAGTGTCGAGCTGGTCGCTGCACGACATCTTCCTGAAGATTGAGAAGTCGTCCTCTGCAGCCTCCTCGGGTGTCTGTGTCTGATCGTTGGCGGAAATGCCTCCGTTCTCCCTGCGCTGGCATTCATCGGCAAAGGGGGCGACTTTTCCGTTGTCCTGAACGATCGCTTCGTAATACGAATTGGCAATCTCAATCATCCGTTCGCGCGGAATACGCTCCATTTTAGGCTGTCGTTCCAGCAATGCCGGGCGTACGGCCGACATATTGGGATTCAGAGCTGTCCCTTCATCATTGTGTATTACCAGGTGATCGATCTCCTCGATTATATGATCCACTACCTTGAGCCGGACAGCGGCGATGGTCGGCTTTTCATTCTCTTTGATTACGCCCATAAAGGCGACCTCTCCGGCATCGGGATCGCCGACGATGATTTTGAAATCGTCGGGTCCGCCGGTGGCGGTTTTCCAAAGGCCTTCGCCGATCGGTGTCTTTTGGGTGTTCTCCACAAGCTGAGCATCATCAGCGAGAGGAGCTGCGGAAGGATCGTTCTTTGCAAGGGCGTCCAGGTACCGGTCCATGATAGCGGCCAGGCATTTCCGTGTGCAGCTCCATCCGTCGGAAGCCTGGTACGGCATGCGATCGGTCTCACCGTACGGTGGTATTACAACGGAAGCCATTGCTTCGATCTCGTAGATTTTCCCGTTTCTGATCTTGTATATATGGGCCGCCCCTACGTTGAACTGCCCCCATATGTTGTCGCGTTCTGTGAATCCGGGCACGTTTTTAATCGGCAGGGGATCCGGTTCGCCGTCATGGTTGAACATGGAGAAGATCATGACAAGGCCCATTTCCTCATCCACGGCAGCCACGCGTCGCTGATTGATGTCCGTGATATAGGCCATAACTCCGGTGCTGAGCTGTTCCCCGCATTTCATCCGCCCGAACTGTGCCATGGATCCGATAGCTTCGGCATCCTTGGGAAGAGGGGCCTTGTTGTTGGCCGAGGCGATGCCGCCTTCATGCCGCTGGCATTCATCCGCAAACGGAGCGACCGTCCCGTCATTTTGCTCGATGGCGTCGTAATAGGCCATGGCCGATTTCACCATCTGTTCGCGGGAATCCTTTTCGGAATCCGGCAGCGGTTCAATCAGGGCAGGGCGCGGCGTTTTCAGACCTTCCGGAAGAGGGCCGTTAATCCGCCATACCATATGATCGATCTCGGAAATAAAGCCGTTTTCCAGTTTCAGACGGACGCCGACCTGTATCGGATTCCCCTGGTCTTCCATAGCACCCATATACCCGACACTCCCTTCAACGGGATCGGCAACATAGATTTTATAATCCGTCGTTCCGGCACCGGTTGAGGTCTCCCACAATCCCTTGCCTATAGGCAGGGTTACGGTGTTTTCCACCATTTTTACATTATCGGCAAGCGGCAGTCCGGCAGGATCATGTGCAACCAGGGCTGCCAGATACTGATCCATAAGGGCGACCAGAGATGCCCGATCCGGTTGTTTCTCAGAGAAGGCATAGTTAAAAGAGCTGACAACAACAAGAATACAGAGAAGAACCGTCGTTGTTTTCATTTACTTCTCCCTGTTTGTGCTCCGGGAACTATTATGGAGCGGCTGTTAAAAAAATCCGCGGAAGCGCCTTGATTCCTATTGGCGATCCTGGGGATAAAAGATATCGGGCGATTCTATCATCGATACGTTCAAAATGATAATCATTAGGGGGAACCAATCGGCTTCCGATGCGTATGCTACATAAAAGGCGGAATGTCATGAAAATATCGAAGAAAAAGGTTGCGGATGCATTAAAGGAAATCTTGGGCGTAATCCTGCTGGTGACTATTGTACAGGTAGGGCTGGTGCAGGCCTATTTTGTTCCGTCGAGCTCTATGGAGGGCACGATTCTTCCCGGTGAGTTCGTAATTGCGGATAAAGTAACTTTGGGACCAAGAACCCCGGACTGGATCGGCATTCCCTGGACGGATATCGGCTTTCCCGTGCCTGCCCTGAAATTTCCCGGAATGCGTCCTGTCGAACAGGGCGATATTGTTGTCGTGCGTACTCCTGCCGACAGACATGTTCCCTACGTCAAGCGAGTCGTAGCACTTGAGGGTCAGGTTGTGCGGGTGAGGGATAAGGTCCTTCTGGTAGATAACAAACAGTTTCCCAGACCGGACAAGGAACAGCACCTCGATTCACGAACATACTCTTTAGGATCGAGAACATACGGAATCCCGCCGGATCTGGGCAATCGCGATAACTGGGGGCCATACCGGGTTCCCCAGGGGCATGTCTTCCTGATGGGAGACAATCGCGACAATTCGATAGACAGCCGGTTTTTCGGGCCGGTTCCTGTTTCCAACATAATCGGCAGGGCGCGGTTGATTCTGTTTTCGTTCGATAAAGACTCGGATATTTCTCTGGTTAAGAGGCCTAGGTTAAACAGATTGATTACATTGCTCGACTGACCTACTCTTCCTGAATGAGATGGTATGTGCCGTTTTCATCCTGTTCCACTTTCAAGTTGTAGGATTCGACGGTCTTCGCCAGTGGACGGCCCAGGAGAAAGTCCAGTTCTTCCTCACTGCGTCCCAGCTTATCAGTGAAGAAATTCCGGATAACGACATCCTGGCTGATCATATCCACAACCGGATCCAGGTCGGTTGTTTTCCCGGTTTCCCAGTATTTTTTTATGGCGCGGTCCAGCTTCTCCGCTGAGCAGCGCTGTTCGTGGATGTCTACCAATCCCATGAACTCTGCATCGTCCTTCAGAAAATGCTGTCTTGTCAACTTGTCTCTGTTCCAGAGCTGCTCGAGCGCCTGCGGGTTCCAGCATTCTTGAGTTCGGCATTGGAGCGGTCTCTGATCGTAAATCCGGCAACTTTTTTCCTCTTCCTGATAGAAATTGCATTGTCTGCTTTCCGGATCTTCCTTTATCTTGATCAGTTCCTGCGAAAGAGTATCCAGGCTGCCTTTGATATTATTCAGGACCGGTTCGCCTTTCCTGAGCGTATAGACATCCCTGTATTGAAGGATTCCCGTATCGAAAAGCCCGAGATCCTCAAAATGCAGGGAAGGACTCACCCGGCTGCAGCATTCCCCGCAGCGCAGGCAGTATGGCCTGCTTGAATAGGCGGTTTGAACTATGCGTTCCAACTGTTCCTTCCATTTTGCGGTTCTTTCTTCCGGTGAAAGATCTTCCCAGGAATTTTTAATATCCTGGTACGAGGAGTCCTTCTCTATCTCTTCCTGAATTATTTCGAAGTGGTCTTCTTCGACATGCAGGCCTACGAGAATCCGGCTTCCAGCCAATCGTACCGCTGCAACAAAGTCGTCCTGGTTGCCGGATTGAACTAAATCCTGAAAGTTGTCCGTAGAGATGGAACGTAAAATATTTAAATCCTGTGACATGATTACGCCTCGTTCACAAATTGAACCCGCATTTCTCACAAGGTTTCTACTGCGGCGTCACAGAGGACCATGTCTACTGCGTTGCGCTCCCTCAAACTCCTCGACGTACTGTCAAGTACGCCTCCGGGGTTTTCGGTCGCGCGCCTTGTATCCACGGCCCTCTGCACCGCCTCGATACGAAACCCTGTGAGAAATGCGGGTTAAAGATTATAGATCGAAAATCAGCAATAGGCCAGCTTGCAGTTTCATGATGTATTTTCATCCGGCTCAAGGGGTTTGTATGCCATGCACGTGAACGTCATTTCGGATTCGACCTGTGTTTCCATATATGATAGACTAAAATTTGAACAGTTCCGGCGGCAGCCAAACATCCTTTATACTTATTCTTGCAACGACAGAGATCCACCCGGGGCTGCCACCGTATATAAGCCCTCCAGACCCTAACTGAGAGAGCGACGATACGAAAGTTGAAGGTCCTCCAAAGCTGACTTGATCTATAACAATGGGTGCGCCGGAAAGCATGCTTCGGGTCGTGTTTTCACCAGGCGGCTACAGGGGAAGGGTGGAATAATAAGGAGAGAAATGTCCAGAAAATATCGTCAGGCCGGCTATATGGATTCAGACCGGGGAAAAAAACCGAAACCTCCTCCGCGAGAAAAGGGATCTGGGGGGAGAGTTGAGACCAAATTTCATCTGGTGACGCGATGCAACAACTGCGCTTCGGAAATACAGCTGATAGATCAGATACAGGTCACGGACAAATGCAGTCACTGCGGTACGGATCTCCATACCTGCCGGAACTGCTTGAACTTTGATCCCGCTGCGCGAAATGAATGCGTCAAACCGGTTGAAGTTCGTGTGGTCGATAAAGGCACCAACAATCTTTGTCCTCTGTTCGAAGCCAAGGTTCTTATGGAAAAAAAGGGAAGCGGCGCCGCTCCCAAGGTGGATAGCAACCGTCAGGCTTTTCTCGATCTCTTCAAAAAATAAACCAATACTCCTTCCGCCTGTGCTCTTCGGTGAGTTACAAAATTCAGGTCTATAGTTCTGAGTTCTATGTTCTGAGTTTTGGGCTCCCAGACCAAGCTACAATCCTCGGAACCGAGATTACCTGCTCCCCGACATCCCCTTCCGCCACTTCTACTTATAATTTATTGATTATATTTAAGATATGACTTTCATGTAATATTGCATCCACCATTTGCTCCACATGATTTTTGAGTTTTTCCGCATGGACGATAAATTTTGAAATAGCAATTCGCCTTACTCCTTGATGGAAGCCTATACTGTTTTTCTGGAACTGGAGATTCAACTTGCTGTCGTGTTACTTACGTCATAAGATGTTACTAATTTTTAAAACCTAAATGTTCAACTGGTGCTGACAAAAAACAATGAAAGATAAGGCAATTGCTTATATTGTAATCCAAACGTTATTTATCTTTGCTTGTTCTTTCGAAAAGAAATATGAGAAGGGCTGTATCCCCTTGGACGAATACGTTTACACAGGGGGTAAATGTTCGGGCATCGATGTCACGGCCGGGATTAATCCTTATGATAATTCAACTATTATCGCAAACGTAAATTCATATAAATATTTTATAAGTAGCGATAGTGGCGTTACCTGGGAAGAAACGAATCTAGATAAATTGTTGCCTTTTGGAGTTAGTACTGAAGGATACCACCCCCAAAATAAAAATATTATTTATAGACCTGGTCACAATGGAAGGAACTATGGAGATATAGAGTTATCGATAGATGGTGGAGATACTTGGGAAAAAAGAAATTCATTTCTTAAAGGTACAAACACAAAAATTCATCTACGTCATATCTATTACCATCCTGTAAATCCTAATACAATTTATGTCCTTGCTTCTAATTTGCTGACAAATACGAGCAGTTTATATGTTTCCGATGATAGCGGAGATTCCTTTACTTTATCACTCGATGTCCATAATCCAAAGTTGGCAATCAGCAGAAGTGATCCGAATATTATGTATGCATTGGCAGCTAGAGGGGGAAATCTTTATAAAAGTATTGATGAAGGGAACACATGGGAATTGGTATTGGATGGTCCGAAGGTAAAAAATATAGTTCAGAACAACTCCAAAGAAAAATTAAGCGGGTCCGATTCTATGTGGTTGGCCGTTCATCCTACTAATCCCGATATAGTTTATGTGCTAAAGCAAATTGGAATTATGAAAACCAGCGATGGTGGGAGAAACTGGTGCATGATTCCGACTCCAAATTTAACACGGACATTAAATCATATATTTATTGATCCCAATGATAGTTCAGTAATCTTTGTCAGTTCTCGATGCGGGCTTTTTAAATCCTCAAACAATGGGATGAGTTGGGAAGGAGTCAATATTCATAAATAATTGATATTGTGGGTTTTGGCAGGATCAAAATTATTTCTGCTATATCGGGAATTGATGCCTGAAGATTCTACTTCGTCGCTTCGCTACGGAACATTGTGAGAAATGTGGTTAAGAGGGCGAACACCAACTTGTCCGCCGACTTGTCCACCATAGCCGAAGGCGAAGGTGGAAGCCCGTAGGGCGAAGGCGGAAGGTTCGCCCCTACTGCCGATCCAAATTCCAAAATCTTGTTCACCTATTCCGGGGGTTTCAGTCTTCGCCTTCGGCTTCGCCTGACATGCACACCCCCGGCTAATGTTCTGAGCGCCCCTTCGGGGCGCGGCATCGTTTACTTCAAACTCCAAACTTCAAACTCCAAACTCAGAACTCAAAACAAAGACCTATTACCTGGTGAGATAAAAAGGGCGAACACAAGGTTCGCCCCTACAGCCTTCAATCAACCATCAACTGTTAACTGTTAACTGTTAACTATTTCAGCTTCTCCCGTAGCTCCTTCCGGTATCGCTTCAGAAAGTAATCGATTGTCTCTACACGAAGCTTGATGGATCCGGTAGGTTTGTTTTCGTCAATGTCTTTAAAGGCAAAGTATGGAGTTCCGGATGTTTCGATAATTTTTTCAATAGTCGCGTAAATGGGAGCATCGTGGCCGCACTTGAAATTGGACAATTCAACCGCAACAAGGTTGGGATGCCTGGCGGTGAATTTTGCCGCCCAGATTTTATTAGAGCTGTTGCATGAGAATGTGTGTTTCCAGACGTCGCTTACGTCCAGAGGATGGGAAATAATGCCTTCTTTTACTTCTTCTCCGAAAAGACGATCCAGAAGATCCTGATCCAGCGGAAGGGTCGACTGTGAAAAAACCGGGTACCCCCGCTTTTGCAGTTCCTCCGGGATTCCCTGGCTGATCCCCGGATCGTGGTGATAAGGCCGTCCCAGCAATACTATTCCGACTCCGCCTTCACTTTCCAGACGGTCAATAATTTCACGGGATTTACGCCGTAAGGAAATTTCGTATTGATCCAGCGCCTTATACCCTGCCTCTACGGCTTCCAAATTTTCCTTTCTGGAAAGGCCGAGAATGGAATGCCATTCGGCGAACATCTGCCTGGCAAGAAGGTGAGGACGGGACATGTCCAGGATTGGATATAGATAGCGGATTCCGTATTGGGCGAAAAGGTTTGCTTCCTTGGTGAAAGCGGCCCGGACTACCTCGGGCGTCAGGGCGGTGGTCGGGCACGCATTGCTCGCCCGGATATTTACGAGCGATGAGCGAAGGACATCGAACATTGGAAAGAAAATGCAGTCGATCGGTTTCTTTTTATGTTTTTCAAAAAGAAGGTTGTGAACGTGGGCCAATCCGAGCTTGGACGGGTAGCAGGGATCGATGGAACCGCGCTTGGATCCAACCCGGAACATTTCCTCTGTGGTGAAGTCGGAATAGACGATGTTGCCCGGTTTAATTCCAAGGTGCTCGAAGTAGCTGGTGAATAGAGGCGCATAAATATACATCCCGAGCACTCTCGGTATACCGATCCGGATTTTCGCCCTGCGCTCCATTATTTTTTTTCGTCGCAGATTCCATCCTGGCAACGCCGCTGCTTCCCTCCGGGCATGGATTTTCCATACTTCGCGACCGGCATAATCGAGAAGATTCGGATTTGCCTTGCGGGCTGCGTTGAGCTCAGCCTGGATTGCCTTCATGGCACTCACATCTTCCACTGTGCCCTTCTCGCATGTTGCTACAATAAGTCTTCTTGTTCCATTCCCCGACGATACCCCCGAACCGTTTCCTGTACCTATATCGATGAAAGTACGCAGGCAGTTGTTTTTGCAGAAACTGCAACGGGTTTCTTCTCCGACTGTAGTCCGGTATTCAATGTGTCTGACAGCATCCAGGCCGATGAACGATGTCTTCCTGCCCTGCTGCCATAAAGTCATGGCTTCAAATGCCGCTCCGATGGCGCCGGCCTCCCCTGCGTGTTTATGTACGATAATTTCGGGTGTTTTTCCGGAACTGAGAAACCGCTGCCGGATAAAATCCACCTGGGCTTTCACGGCCGCAAGATTGTTTTGCGTTCCGCCCTGCAATATAAAACGTGTGCCCAGCTCGGGCAGGTTAGGGATTTTGGCTATGTAAAGCCAGACGTTTTTGGGCAATACGGCCGCAAGTCCGGCAAGAATTTCGTTCGCTTTCCACCCCTGGCCCTGAAAGCTGGCAATATCCGATTGCAGGAAAACGGCACAGCCGTAAGGGAATACGGGCATTTCGCGGGCTGTAAATGCAATATCGGCAAACTGTTCCACCTTGAATCCAAATCCTTCTGATATTGCCTGCAGGAAGTATCCGTTCCCCGCCGAGCATTGCGTGTTCAGTTTAAAATCCTTAACGCGACCGTCCTTAAGAATCATCAGTTTAATATCCTGCCCGCCTACATCCACGATGGCATCCGGTATGTTGTAATAATGCAGCGCGGACTTTGTATGGGCGACCGTTTCAACCAGGGCGACATCGGCGCAGATGACATCCCTCAATGTATCTTTGGCGTATCCCGTGGTTGCAGCTCCCAATACCTCGATGCCTGCGCCCTGCTCTTCAACCTGTTTGCGCAGTTTCTCCAGTATTTCAACCGTGTCTTTAATAGGATTGCCTTTGGAAAGCTGATAGGCTCTTGCCAACACTTCACCTTCAAGTGAAAGCAGGACGGCCTTTGTTGACGTGGAGCCGCCGTCGACTCCGATGAAGCCTCTGGCAATATCTCCCGGCTTGAATTTGGGTGGTTCAAAAGGCGGAGGCGCATAGGTATTCAGAAAATCTTCGACTTCTTTCTCTGAACCGACCAGCGCCGGCATTCCCTGTCCGCCCCGTCTGCGGCCGGCTGAACGATCCTTAACGAGGTTCTCAATCTGGGAAAGTCCAAGATAACGTCCGACATCGAAATCCTCTTCTTTGCCGAACTCTATAGCACCCAGGGCCCCATAATATTCGGCGTTTTCCGGCGCCCGGATCAGATCCTCCGGAGATGTACCTTCAGGTATCGAGATCCCGCGCTCTTTCCACATCAGAGCGATATTATGCTGCCAGGCTTCCTGCATGCCTGGAATGAACGCATTCGGCCCTCCCAGCAACAGAACATGGGGAAGCAATGTGTGTCCCCGGGCCAGCACTTTAAGATTTTGCAGCACGAAGGCTTCGAAAAGGGAGGCCATCAACTCCTCCGGACAGATGCCCTGTTTCTGCAATCCATTGATGTCGGTTTCTGCAAATACTCCGCATTTGCCGGCAACCGGGTGTACGCGCAATCCCCTGTAGCGAAGATGGCACAAATCCTCCAGAGGGATACCGAGCTTGGTGCTGATTTTATCGATAATCGCACCCGTTCCGCCGGCGCATTTGTCGTTCATCGAGGGGATCTTTTTTATCCGTCCGCTTTCGGGTTCTTTGCGCATAATGACGATTTTGGCATCCTGACCTCCTATTTCTACAAATGAGGCTGCCTCCGGACATCGTTTTTCCACCACAAGAGAAGCAGCAAGAACCTCCTGGACAAATTTCGCCCCGATCATATCCGCCAGCATGTTCCCGCCGGAACCGGTCATAAACACCCTGCAGTTGTCGGTTGTCATACCTGTGTCGGATTCCATTCGGTGCAAAAAATCGAGCAGTGTTTCCACCTGGCGAGTTTCATGGCGGCGATAGTCTTTCCACACAAGATCATCGGTATCCGCATCTGCAACAACAGCTTTGACCGTTGTGGAACCTACATCAATGCCGGCATGAAATTTAACTACAGTCACTGGATTCTCCCGATACAGATATCAGAATTTCATCTTTAATTTTCAAATTAGTTTTTTAATGCCGCACGTCCGGACATAAGGTCATTTACATGCAGTATGAAGTTTGCCGCCACTCCGGCAACTCCGTCGTGATGCGGAACAGGGTATAGGGGGCTGCTAAGCTCCGAATGTTCGGAGGCGTAGTCCAGGATGTCTTCGATCGGCCTCCCGATTTTTGCCAGCGCTTCCTGAAATTCCAGCTTAGCCTTGGCTTTGGCCTCTCCCAGGGCCATTTGAACGCGGCTATGTGCGTTGACCTCTCCTTCGCCTGATGTTTCAATTGGAAGATAGGTCATATCCTTATACCTGTTGATGACGGCCGACTGAATTCCATCCGACTGTGAGGAGGGAAGGCAACCGAACGGTTTCAGACTCAGGACCATGTGGCACAGTTTATTAGTATGGTAGTAAATATTCTTGCCGACTTCCAGGTAACCCTCGCCGCCTCGCGCCAAGGTATTGTAATAAGGGTTCGCCATTTCGGCCAGCTTTTGCTGAGAAACCAGCCTGTGCGCTGTTTTGCCTAGAGATTGGATCACTTTATGGTACAAATGGGCGTAAAGTTTCTCGCCCGTTACCAGGAGTGCGCGTTTCTTATGAAAATTTATCTCATTCAGGAAACGCTGCCGCAGGTCCCACCGGTCAGGCTCAACACATTCGGCGTCCATTCCGCGGCGTGGGTACATCTGCATTCTTGCATGTGCCAGGAGATAGGCGATCCAGGTCCCGATTGCTTCCGGTTGGATCTGTGCGCCCTCCCGTTCCAAAAAGTTGAACATCTGGTAGTTGCCTCCACCTTCGGTGGTCTGTGCCCAGAATTCGCCGATGACTTTTACGACCGGCTTAAGGCGCATGCGGTCTATGGCGATGCCGTCGATACGTTGGCGGCATTTTTCCAGTACGGCCTTGAATTCCTTACCATGCAGATGTTGCCGCATCTTGTACAGGAAGCTGAAAAGGTGGCGCTGGAAATTTCTTTTGGCCAGGTAGGATGTTACCCATCCCGGTGTGACATCCGCAAGATCAGGGGCTTTGTAAGTTCGCAGATGATCGCAAATATCCTTGACACAAAGGTCCATAACCCGATCTGTTTCTCCGTGATTAATTTCATAAGGGCGGATATTGTGGGTAAGGTCGTTCAGTATATCTCCGAGATAGAGGACCTTGAGCATTCCCATTCCGAAATCAATCGTATATTTCAATCCCGGCGCCTGGGTTTTCTGCCGGATGCCCTCATCCTGCTGGAAACGCAGAACCCGGAAACCGTGAAAGCCCGCGTTTTCGAGCGCCTGGCGATACTCTGCCGCGTACATGCCGAAACGGCAGGGACCGCAGGAACCTGCTGTAAAAAACAGATACCGATCGACAATTTCAGAACGGGACATCCCTCTCGATTCAAGATTCCTGAGATATTGAATCAGGGCGCCCGACGTAAAGTAAGCCGGGCTGCACTGCCCGTTGTTGCCGTATTCTTTGCCAAGGTGGAAAGCTTCCTGGTCCGGTATCGGAAGCAGTTCACACTTGTACCCGCTGCCCTGAAAAACCGCCCGGATAAATTCCTCATGCTTCCGGGTTAGACCTCCGACCAGAATTGTAACTTTATCGCGTTCTTCAGCCGTAAACATCCTTTCGGCGGGGCGGCGATAATGTTTTGCTCTATTGATGCCTGACGGTACAAATCCCATCCTGTCTCCACATTCATTCGTACATATAAACTACCAATTTTATAACATTAAAATTGAAAAACAGAATCAAAGTCTCACAAAAACGTTCTGCCTGATACAACCGGTTGTAAGAACGTGTCCCGGATATATTATTCAACCGTAACGCTTTTGGCCAGATTCCTGGGCTGGTCGACATCGCAACCACGAAGCAGCGCAATGTGATAGGCCAGAAGCTGAAGGGGAACACTCATCAAAATGGGCAATAGATAATCCGAAGTTTCAGGGATTGGGATGACGTGTTCTGCGATTTCGTGTATGCGCTCATCGTCTTCACCGGCCAGGACGATCAGAATCCCTTCACGGGCCCGCACCTCTTCTATATTGCTGATCATCTTTTCATAGCGTAAAACCGACTTGGGATTCCGCGGATCCCTGGCTGCAAGGGCGATAACGGGGAGGCTATCGTCGATCAGTGCATTCGGTCCGTGTTTCATCTCCCCGGCCGGGTATCCTTCCGCATGGACGTAAGAGATTTCTTTCAGCTTCAGCGCTCCTTCAAGCGCGATAGGGTAGTGTATGCCCCGTCCGAGGTACAATGCATTGTTGTATCTGTGTATGGAACGGGCGATTTCTTCGTAAGAAGCGCTCTGGGACAGGATCCACTCCATATTTCGTGAAAGCTTAACCAGGTCGGAAACAAGGGCGATTTTTTGTTCCGGTTTTATCAAGTTCCGTTCCTGAGACAGATAGAGGGCGACCAGGAGAAGGTCCATCAACTGGCAAGTGAAAGCCTTAGTGGATGCGACGCCGATTTCCGGGCCGCTGCGAATATACAGGTTCCCGTGGCTTTCCCTGGAAAGCATGCTTCCTACGACATTGCAGACCGAAAGAATTCTGGCCTTTTTCATTTTTGCTTCCCGTACGGCGGCCAGGGTATCGGCTGTTTCTCCGGACTGGCTGATTGCAATAACAAGCGAGTTGTCGTCAACCAGAGGATCGCGGTAACGGAATTCGGACCCGTAGTCGATTTCAACCGGTATCCGTGCCAGATCTTCAATAAGAAATTTTGCGACAAGACCTGCATGCCATGAGGTGCCGCAGGCGACGATATGGATTTTTTTGATTTTTTCGAGGAAGTCTTTGGGTATATTGGCTTCTTCCAGAAGAATATCTCCCGAATCCAATTCGATTCTTCCGGCTATGGTTTCCTGGATGCATCTGGGCTGCTCGAATATTTCCTTGAGCATGAAATGGTCGTATCCGCCTTTTTCGGCCATTTCCGGACTCCATTGTACTTCCTGGAGCCTGATAGGGATTTCCTCTCCCTGAAGATTCTGAACGCGAACACCCTCCCGGGTCAGGATCGCCACCTCTCCGTCCTGCATGAAATACATGTTGCGCGTATGCTCGAGAAGTGCAGGCACATCGGAGGCCACCAGCAGTTCATCCTCGCCAATTCCAAGGATGAGGGGCGGGCCGCTTCGGGCGGTAATGATTGTGTCCGGGCAGTCGGCGCAGAGAAGACAAAGGGCATAACTGCCTCGAAGCTGCTCGAGAGCTTTTGTAGCAGCTTCCTGAAAGGATCTCCCCGGTAAAAGTGATTCCACAAGGTGCGCAATGACTTCTGTATCGGTATCCGTCACAAAAGTATGGTTGCCCTGCTGCAGTTTTGTTTTTAATTCGAGATAGTTTTCAATGATCCCGTTATGGACAACGATTACGTTCCCCGTGCAGTCGCGATGGGGATGGGCGTTTTCTTCCGTGGGCCGGCCATGGGTAGCCCATCGGGTGTGTCCGATTCCGTAATCGCCGGATAGAGGCTGCTGTTCCAGGGAGTGAATCAGGTTAGATAATTTCCCCGGTGTTCTTCTGAGTGAAACTTTGCCGTTATTTACTACAGCCAGTCCGGCAGAGTCGTACCCGCGATATTCAAGTTTTCGAAGTCCATTAAGAATAAGAGGTACTACCGGCTTTGAACCAACATATCCTACAATTCCACACATAGGTCTCCTTTTATTTATGACCGCGGTTCCGGATGCCCCTCGGGTATTCCCGTCGGGTATAGGCAACAAGTATCTGTGTTACAATCCCGGGCAGCGCCCACCTGTTTGGGAGAATTATAAATGATGGTTGAAAAGTGGGCAACTATTGGATTAATTCGATAGGACCGGATGTACAATAGAACCCTGCTGTGGAGCGCACCGTCTTAAACGGTTCGGTATCCGAATGCGGACTCACGCTGTAACTTTAATTTGAGGTGGATTATGGAAATTAAAACCGTTCGACTCTCCATTCCCGAGAATTGCAATGTTATCGTAGGCCAAAGTCATTTCATAAAAACGGTCGAGGACCTATACGAGGTCTTTACTTCCATCTGTCCCCACTGCAAATTCGGGATCGCGTTCTGTGAGGCTTCAGGTCCATGCCTGATTCGCGTTGAGGGAAACGACCCGGAATTAAGTAAACGTGCGGCTGAAAACGCCCTAAGTATGGGCACCGGGCACGCATTCATCTGCCTGATGAAGGAAGCGTTTCCTATTAATGTGTTGAATGCAATCAAGGCCTGCGCTGAAGTTTGTTCTATTTATTGCGCTACGGCAAATCCTGTGGAATTGATAATAGCGGAAACGGATCAGGGTAGAGGAATCCTGAGCGTAATCGACGGATTCTCTCCCAAGGGGGTCGAGACGGCCGAAGACGTGAAGACCAGGAAAGAATTTCTGCGGACAATTGGATATAAAAAATAACGTTTTGCATTAGAATGCTGTGTGGTGATTTCAAAAGCTCGAGAGCAACATTCCGATCTCTCGATAAAGGCTGAGTTGACGCGTCCGGTTTGAGAGATAGTGGAACAGTCATCACTGCCAAAATTCACCTTCTTACCTTTTTAGTAAAGCAGGAGATTTTATGATAAGTGTGGAAGAAGCTCTCGGCATCGTATTTTCCAATTTACCCGAGAAAAAAGTTGAACAGGTGCCGTTTCAATCCTCTTTAAGTCGTGTGCTGGCTGAGAATCTTCCTGCTACATGTAACATTCCACCCTTTAACAGGTCTGCTATGGATGGGTACGCTGTTGCTGCAGCGGATGTCCAAAATGCACCTGTTGAACTCGATATAGCGGGCGAAAGCCGTGCCGGCGGAGGAATGCCCGGAATAGTATCTCCCGGACAGGCCATGTCGATCATGACGGGAGCCCCTGTTCCCGAGGGTGCGGATGCGGTTCAGATAATTGAAGAATGCCGGATTTCGGATGATGGAAAGAAGGTCACAATATTAAAACCGGTCAGTACACAGGAGAATATTGCATTGCTGGGGTCGGAGGCTGCAAAAGGTGAAATTGTGCTTAAAGCCGGCCATCGCGTCGGCCCTGCAGAAATTGCAGTGATGGCCATATTCGGGTACAACCGGGTAATCGTCTGGAAAAATCCGGAGATTGCCGTATTTGCCACCGGAGATGAATTGGTGGAAATCGATCAAACACCCCGTCAGGATCAGATCCGCAATTCCAACGCCTATTGTCTTATCAGCCAGTTGGAGTATATGGGGCTGAAATCGGAATATCTGGGTATTGTAAAGGACAACAAAGACGAGTTGCGACGAAAGATGCTCCAGGGACTCGAACGGGATGTGCTCATCATCACCGGCGGCGTTTCGATGGGAGAGTACGACTATGTCCAGGATGTATTTAAGGAACTTGGACTGGAGATACTTTTCAGCAAAGTGGCGATAAAACCGGGCAAGCCCACTGTATTTGCACGCAAAGGCGATACTCTTATTTTTGGTTTGCCCGGGAATCCGATTTCCGCACTGGTCACTTTCGAATGTTTTGTGCGTCCTGCGCTCGGCAGCCTCTGTGGTATGGCGCGACCGGAACTGCATAGAATGAAGGGCGAACTGCTGGATGATATGAGGCAGTCTTCGGGAAGGATGGCGTTTTTCCCGGCTTGGGTGTTCTGGGATGAGGGAGGGCTCAAGGTGGAGCCGCTCCGCTGGAAGAGTTCGGCCGATATCATAGGATTTACCGGAGCGAATGCGACGTATATATTTCCCAGGAACAGGGATCATCTGAAGCGGGGAGAGATCGTCGAGGTTATGCTGCTACCCGACTTCTTTTTCCGCCAGCGATAGCCCGCATTTCTCACAGGGCTTGTAACCAAGCTTCGGCACGAGTCCATTGGAATATGAATTGTTATGGCTAAGAAAAAATCAGGCACCAAACTAACTCACCTGGATTCTGAAGGGAAAGCGCGTATGGTGGATGTTACGGCTAAGCCTGCTACATCCCGGCGCGCCACTGCGGAATCCTTTATCCGGTTATCGAAAAAAACGCTCTTACTTCTGCAGAAAGGGAATTTGCCTAAAGGGAACGCCTTGGAAACCGCCAGGCTTGCAGGAATTATGGCTGCAAAGCGGACTTACACCCTCATCCCGCTGTGCCATCCGCTGCTCTTGACTCATGTAGATGTTGACGGGGTACCTGGAAGCGATGGAGTACGATTTCTGGCCACCGTCAGGTGTTCCGGATCCACAGGAGTCGAAATGGAAGCTCTGACGGCAGCATCTGTAGCGGCGCTGACTCTTTACGATATGGTAAAAGCGGTCGAAAAAGGTGCTACTATTGAAAAGGTGCGTTTGCTGGAAAAAAGCGGAGGGAAAAGCGGCACTTACAAAGCAGGGTGGAATAAACCGGTTCTCAATTCTTGAATTTGGTTCGATCCGCAGAAAAGGCTATAAGAGGAACCGTTCCCCGTTCCCCGTTTCGCGTTCTCCGTTAAATCCGGAACGGATAGGCTGGTAAAGACCACCGATTTATGAAGGGATCGAGTATATGCCGATTTATGAGTATTATTGCAGCAGATGCAAAAAGAGGATGAGCTTTTTGGTACTGAATCCGGCTACGTTCAAGCCCTCATGTAAATACTGCGGGAGCGAGGATGTGGAGCAGCTTTTTTCACGTTTTACCTCCCCTAAATCAGAGGAAAGCCGCCTGGAATCCCTGGCGGATCCTTCGAACCTGTCCGGACTGGACGAAAATGATCCCAAGAGCGTTGCTCGATGGATGAAGAAGATGGGAAAAGAGATGGGTGAAGACTTCGGAGGTGAAGATATCGATCAGCTTGCAGAGGAGGCGGCACAAGAGGCGGCCGGTGTTGGAGATCCGGGAAGCATGGGAGATTCTTCTTCGGATGATCTGTAGTAGGGATTAATTTTGGCGAAGCCGTGTGGATGGATATGGATGTAAAACCTGATATTATCGCCGAAATTGAAGATCTGGCCGAACGCTATCCGGACATACCGGTTGAGGCGATTGTCAAAGAAGATCTTCTGCGTCGAGGACTGGGATGGGCTCCGGAAGCGCTCTCGATCGCCGCCCGGTTCAAGCGCAAGGCATATTTTATTTTCTCCTTCGACATGGTTCCGATTTCGGATATGGGGCAGGAAGAATTTTCCAAGGCGCCGGAAGAAATTCGCCTGGTAGACGGTCCCTATCGTTTCAATCCCACAATCGTTTCTGTTCGTCTCAATCCATCTTCCCCCTACCGTGTGGAGTCCAGCGAAGAAAATCTTGTATTAAAGCTCGACGGCCGGCTTGTCGCCGATGTCGAACTCCAGAAATCGCCTGAGTATTACACCCGGACTCTGTCGAGCGGCAAACCCATTCCGGATATCGTTCCTACAATCGAGTGGGGGTATCTGCTGTATCTGACGGCGTTCCGGCTTTGCCAGTATCATGGGAACCAGGAGGAGTGCCAGTTTTGCGATATTAATAAAAATTATCGCCAACAGAAGAAATCCGGCAGATCGTATACACCGGTGAAGTCGGTTGACGAGATCATTGAGGCGCTGGAAATCATCGCGTCCACCGACAGCGAGAGCAAAGCCTATACCGTTACGGGGGGCAGTATTACAGGAACCCTGGAAGGCATGTCGGAGATCGATTTCTATATCCGGTACCCTGAAGCCATAGAAAAACGGTGGCCTGGTCGATGGATCAGCAAAATGGTTGTTCAGGCCCTTTCCAAAGACGAAGTCCAGAGGCTGCGCGATGCCGGGGTTCAGGTGTATCATCCCAACTTCGAAATATGGGACAAACGGCTTTTTGAACTGTATTGTCCCGGTAAAGCCAGACATATCGGGCGGGATCAATGGATAGAGCGGATACTCGATGCGGCAACTGTTTTTGGGCCGGATCGGGTAATACCGAATTTTGTAGCCGGTGTAGAGATGGCTCCTCAGGAAGGATTTACCTCCATTGATGATGCGATCGCATCTACGTGGGAAGGCCTCGATTTTTTTATGAGCCACGGAATATCTCCACGATTTACTACCTGGTGTCCTGAGCCCATGAGCGTTCTGGGAAAAGATCGACAGGGGGCGCCGCTGGAATACCACGTCCGGCTGCTTCAGGTTTATCGGGACACGAGAGAACGCTATAAACTGCCGCCCATGATTGGCTACGGCGAGCCCGGGCTGGGGAAAGCGGTTTTTTCTGTTTCCGCGTTTATGGATGTACTGGACCCACTGTAGCAGGGGAATTGAAGAATTCGTTCCCCGTTTCCCGTTAAAAACCCTTAACGGGGAACGGGGAACGGGGAACGGGAAACCTCATGCCCGAGTTACCTGAAGTTGAAACTCTTACACGGAAGCTCCGAAAAACAGTGATTGGAAAACGGGTTTCCGGAATTTGGCTCTCCGGGTTTCCCTTACGCAGTCCTGTTTGCGGGACAATGGCCTCAAAGCTTCGGAATCGAACCGTATGCAGGATTCTGCGTCGGGGAAAATATTTGGTTTTTGAGCTGGGGCCGAAAGCGTTCTGGCTTGTCCACCTGGGAATGAGCGGGAGGTTGCTCTATCATTCCGGACGGTTTCGCAGAAACCGGCACACGCATGCAGTGATTCGCTTTTCGGATACGACGCGGCTGGAATACCGGGACCCTCGCCGCTTTGGACTTCTTGCCTCCTATGAGGTGATGCGTCCGGATCAGATACCGGAAATTCGGTCTTTGGGGAAGGATCCGCTGAGTCCGGGCTTCAATGTATTATGGCTTCAGCCTGTTCTTCAAAACTGCCGGCAGGAGGTGAAGTCTTTTCTTCTCGACCAGCAAAAAATTGCCGGCCTGGGCAATATTTATGCATGCGAAGCATTGTTCCTGGCCGGGATCCATCCAAAACGGCGTTGCTTTAATCTGGATTCCAAGGAGATCCTTGCTCTGGTTGGCGCGGTTCGGGGTGTGCTTCGGCGGGCAATCCGACATCAAGGCACCAGTTTTTCCGATTTTATTGACCTTGAAGGGAAGCCCGGAAGGAATCAAAATTACCTGAAAGTGTTTCGGAGGGAAAGCGAAGCCTGTTTGCGTTGCGGGAATCCCATTCAAAGGATCCGGCAGGGGAATCGCAGCACTTTTTTCTGCTCCGAGTGCCAGAAGTAGTAAATATGGGGGGTTGAGATCATGCCTGAATCCTACCGAAGATGTTCCCACTGCAAAGGTACCGGGAAGTGCAACGCGTGCCACGGTGCAGGACGGTTGGCGCTGCAAAAAGGGAAGATATGCACTTCCTGCTACCCTCATGGAAGCGGGAAATGCCAGAACTGTCGTGGGTTAGGCGGTTTCGATGCAAGGGGGAAACCGGCCGCAAAGGAATAAGTGCAAACGGTGTCGGGCTGGAATTTCATAAAGTTTACAATCCCGATCCATTACTGGATCTTCTGTGAAATTGGTGAAATTCCAGCCCGACATCATTTCCACTGGATTGTTTTATGCTGCTCGCAATCGATATCGGTAACACGAATGTTACGTTGGGTCTGTACGAGGGGAACACGCTGGGATCGCGCTGGCGTCTGGCTATAGGAAATGAAAGGACGTCGGATGAATACGGCCTTATTATGCTGGGTTTGTTCCGGCGTGCGAATGTTACGGCATCCTCAGTAGATAGTGCCGCGATCGCTTCTGTTGTGCCGCCGCTGACGGGTGCGTTTGTGGAAGCCTGCCGGCAATACATGAATTGTGAACCGTTGGTCGTAAACGGCGATTGCAATACGGGCGTTCCCATTCGATGCGACGATCCGTCCCAGGTCGGCGCCGACAGAATCGTGGATGCCGCCGCCGTTCGGTACCTGTACGGGGGGCCTGCATGTATCGTAGATTTCGGGACAGCCACAACCTTTGATGCGATTTCCCGGGAAGGGGAGTTTCTGGGGGGAGCGATCGCACCCGGGATTGTCATTTCTGCGGACGCATTATTCAAGCGCGCGGCGAAGCTTCCCCGGGTGGATTTTCTCCAGTCGGCGTCGGTTATAGGGAAGAATACGGCGCATTCGCTGCAATCAGGTCTCCTGTTCGGTTACGTAGGTCTTGTCGAAGGCATGGTTTCACGCTTTCGCGACGAGCTGGGGCCTGAAATGAAGGTGATCGCCACAGGGGGACTGGCTGACGTGATCGCAAAGGATACCGAAGTCATCTCTGTCGTCGCGCCATGGCTGACACTGGAAGGATTGAAGATTATCCATCATTTGAATAGCGGGGAGGATGCATGAAAAGGATATTGCAGGGTAATGAGGCCATTGCCAGAGGAGCGTGGGAAGCCGGAGTCGTTGTAGGGTGCGCATACCCGGGTACTCCCAGCAGTGAGATCATGGCCGCGCTCTCGAGGTATGACGAGGTCTACACGGAATGGTCGCCCAATGAAAAGGTATCTATGGAGGTCGCACACGGCGCTTCGGTGACAGGCGGCCGGGCGCTCGTCTGTATGAAGCATGTGGGCCTGAATGTCGCTGCGGACCCCTTTATGGAAATATCCTATGTTGGTGTGAAAGGTGGAATGGTCGTTGCTGTAGCCGACGATCCCGGACAACACAGTTCGCAGAACGAACAGGACAGCCGTCAGTGGACGCGTTTCGGCAAAGTGCCGCTCCTGGAACCCGCAGATTCTCAGGAGTGCAAGGACTTTACCAAAATGGCCTTCGATATAAGCGAGCGGTTCGATACGCCGGTTATGCTGCGCAGTGAAACAAGAGTATCCCACTGCGACTCTCCCGTAGAACTGGGAGAGAGACAGGAATCCGGCATGGAACGGAAACTGGACCGGAAGGAAGTTGCCAAGCTGGCGATGGT
>Ga0209536_100003716_pt1 | contig 24383 bp, 20 predicted proteins | sample DeeMarSeWOR28_12_FD_187461 | JGI IMG/M metagenome (GOLD analysis project Ga0209536, IMG submission 187461) | Marine sediment microbial communities from White Oak River estuary, North Carolina - WOR-2-8_12 (SPAdes) (version 2) | ecosystem: Environmental > Aquatic > Marine > Intertidal zone >...
ATTTAAACCAGTTAGAATTATACCCATAAAAAATAGACGAGGATAAGAAGGTATATTTTGCTTTTTTTCACCTGTTTTTTCTTTAAAGGAGAAATAGATCTGTAGCAATCCAAATATAATTAAGGCCAATCCTCCAACAATTCCAATGACGTTTTTTACAATTGTTTTATTTGCAATTGTAAGAAGTCCAAAGGCAAGAAGCATAATTAGTGAAAATTCTACGAGAGTATGGGATATTGAAAAAATCAATCCTCCCTTTGCACCTGTTTTAGATCCCTGAGAAACTGTTGCAAAAAACAAAGGTCCTGGAGCAAGAGCACCAGAAGCTGTGATGAGAACGACAGTTACTACAAATCCAAATAAATCCATAATGTAAATCGAAAAAGAAACTAGTTTTTAGTAATTTCTTTTAAAAAAAATAAAAAAGAGGGCCTAAATTATAGCCCCAATAGCTGTCTTAAGATTGGTAGTACGTTTGGGAATCTTTCAAAGATTCTATAAAGCACTGGAAAGCTCATTACCCTGCTTCTAGGTGTCATAACATACACATCAATTCTACATAGATCGCTAGAATCATCAGAGTTTTCAACCTTAATATCACCAGCATATTCAGTCTCTGACTCAGCTGGTGCAGTAAAAGATACCTCTACTGTAACAGCACCCGCCTCAGGTGTCAAACCAGTACCGCTTGCTGGTGTAAATGTCCAATCTGTACCCCAATCAGGATAATCAGTTATTTCCCAATTAAGTTCTGTTCCAGCATTACCACAGTTTTCAACTGAAAAACTAGCAGAAGTAGCTGAACCTGGTTCAACATCCTCAAGTCTTATTTCCCCATCACAACATAAATCTGCTTTTGGTGGAAATCCTTCAACTATTGACAGGTCATCGAAAAATATTTCAGTTGAAGATGAAGGACCAGAAAACAAGTCAACACATGCAAGATTTAAAGCTCCACCGGGTTCTACTCCACCAGTCCAGCTCTTTCCTACAAGTAAAGCATCATCATAATAAATTCTCTGAAAATCATTGTCAAAATCTATCTCAACTCTAATTTCTATCCAATTGTTAAAAATAATTGGTAATGACTCACCTGTCCATGATTTTACATTACCTGAAAGGCTATCAAATGTTACAGCATTTGACCAATGATTGTTTTCATGTGCACCACCATCTGTATAGGTATTTAGTAAGAGAAAACTTGCATCTCCACTATAATCATCTGGAATATAATTCCAAGCATAAAATGTCCATTTACCAGAATTGTAACCTGAAAATTCATGAACTAAATCAACTACATCTGCAATTTCTACAGAATGAGGAGTGCTTTGAGCTTGAACATCAACAACAAAGGCTCCATAAGCTGAATCATTATCCCAACCTTTCCAACCTCCATCATCAGGTGTTCCATCTAACAATTGGCCAAGAGTATACGAATCAAAGTTCTCAGACCAGCTTCTCCCAATTGGATCCATATCCTTTGAATAATTGTTTATTTTTCCAGTTTGACTACTAACTCCAGGTATAACAGCAGCTCCAACAAATAGGACAAATAATCCTATAACTATGACTTTTACATTATTATTTTTCACTAATTTTACCTCCCTGAATTATATAATAAAACTAATACAATATATTTAAATTTATCATTAAAAACAAAGAATATTTATTGAGAGTTATTAAAAAATATAAAATTTTTTGATTATTTCTTTTGTAAATATCTATCCTTTTGATTGAAAAATGCAATAGATGAGTATCCAGAATAAACCTTAGCAGAATGTTTTGCTCCTTTAGGAATAAAAAATCTTTCACCTTTATTATATGTTTTTTTATTACCCTCAACAAATAAGTCAACTTTACCTTCCAAAACAATCTCCCATTGGCTTTCATGTGAATGTTCAGGTAAGTCTACATCATTTTCAAAAAACATAAAGATAATTTGATTTTTATCACCTTGAAATAAATGAGCTTTTACACCCTCCAATGGAATATCTGCTTCAGGAAGTTTTAAAATAGGTTCAGGAAAAATATCTTTCATCATCTCAAACCTTCAATCAACAAAAGGAAGTTTATCTATAAAAGATTATTTTTTAGATTTTTTAAACGAATTCACTGTTATTTTTATAAACACTTTAATGTTATAAAATTATTAATTTTTAAATTGAGATAGGACTGCCTAAGGATATATTATGCTAACGATAAGAACTGCATCTATAAAAGACATTGATGAAATTACTAACATATATAATGAAGCTATCAAAAAAACAGTAGCAACATTTGATACTGAAGAAAAAACGATTGCTGAAAGAAAAAAATGGTTCAAAGAACATGGTAAAAATAATCCACTAATTGTTGCAGAAGAAGAGAATATTATTTTAGGATGGGCTGCTCTTAGCAAATATTCAACTAGATGTGCTTATTCTGATACTGCTGAAATTTCATTGTATGTAAAAGAAGAATATCAGAATAAAGGAATTGGAAAAAGGTTATTGGAAAAAATAATTAAGGAAGGTAAACAAGCAGGTCTTCATGTGATTATTGCAAGAATTACAGAAGGAAACAAAAAAAGTATTTATCTTCATAAATCAGTTGGATTTGAACATGTAGGGATTATGAAAGAGGTTGGTAGAAAATTCGGAAAAATATTAGATGTTTATTTGATGCAAAAAATTTACAAATAAGATTAATTACCAATATTTCAATAATCTTTTAATACATGCAATTATTCCCCATTTGACAATTGTTAATGGGGGATAAATATTGAGTATCGAAGAAATAATCGACTTCTTAGAAATAAAAATACCTTTTACAAATATTACTATTTTTAACATAATTGCAGCAATAATTGTTATCGTTGTAGGTTATTTTGTTGCAGTTCTTATTAGTAGATATATCAAACGGGCTATGCTAAAGGCAAAAATGGCAAAAATATTAGCAATTTTTACAAGTCGAGTTGTAAAAATATTGCTAATCATTTTTGTATTTGCAATTGGTATTGGCTTATTAGGAATTGATGTAGGAGCAGCTTTGGTTAGTATATCAGTTGTATCTGGTTTTGTACTAGGTTTTGCATTCCAGGAAACTTTGGGAAATCTAGCTGCTGGCTTTATGATCGCAATTACAAAACCATTTAGAGTTGGTGATTATGTTGATATAGCAGGTAAATCTGGATCAATAAACGATGTAGGTGCAAGTATAACAACAATGACAACTGTTGATAATAAAAGAGTAATTATTCCTAATTCAAAAATTTGGGGGGAACCAATTGTAAATTACACTGCTCTAAACAAAAGAATGATTGATATGAGAGTCGGTATTAGCTATAGTGATAATATGGGTAAAGCAATTAAAACTACAATGAACGTGCTAAAAGCAAATAAAAAGGTTTTAGATGATCCTGCTCCAACTGTTGCAGTAGCAAATTTAGGAGACTCAAGTGTAGATTTACTTGTTCGTCCATGGGTAAATACTAGCGATTATTGGTCCTCTAAATGGGAAATTACTCAACAAATAAAAGAGGCATTTGATAAGGAGAAAATAAGTATTCCATTTCCACAAAGAGATGTTCATATATTTGAACAAAAATAAGATAAAATTATCATTAGAGGTGAAAAAATTATGAAATGTGATCTTTGCGGTGCAGATGTTACCGATGATGAAATCAAACATGTTCACATCAAAGGAAAAGTAAAAAACGTCTGTGAAGGTTGTGTTACCTCAGTAAAAGGTTTGGCATAAAATTAAAACATTTAAAAAATATTCATTTTATTAATCATTAAAATACATAAATCTTATTTATAGAGTGATAAGTATATGAAAAAATTTGATGTAATTGTTATTGGAAGCGGTTCTGGTGGGGAAATTGTTGAATCAGCATTATCACATAATTTTTCTGTTGCATGGGTTGACAAAGGACCTTTAGGAGGTACATGTCTAAATGTTGGCTGTATTCCTTCAAAGATGCTTATCTATCCTGCTGATAGAATTGTTGAAATCCAAGAGGCAGAGAAGCTTGGAGTAAAAGCAGAAATTAAAAATATTGATTTCAATAAAATAATGAAGCATATGCGAGAACCTATTATTGAAAGCCATGAACATATGGAGAAGGGCCTTAAGAACATTGAGAATTTTACCTATTACAAAGGAGTTGGAAATTTTATTTCGGACTATACAATAAAGATTAATGATGAGGAAGTTCAAGGTGAAAAAATATTTATTGGATCTGGCGCTCGACCATTGATTCCCCCCATAAAAGGAGTTGAGAATATTGATTATCTTACAAATGAAAACGTGTTTGATCTAACCAAAAAACCAAAGAGTATCTCAATTATTGGTGGCGGCTATATTGCTGTTGAGTTTGCACATTTTTTTGCAGCAATTGGTACAAATGTAACAGTATTTCAAAGAAGCGATAGTTTAATTACTCAATCAGAACCGGAGATTTCAGATCTTTTACTAAAGCAAATGAAAAAACGAATGGATGTTTTAACCAATGTTGAAGTAACAGAATTTAGAAAGAAGGAAAATGCTTGTATTGTAATTGGTAGAAACAAAAAAACAGGAGACAGTATCGAAGTTCTTTCGGAAAAAATAATGATTGCTACGGGTAGAAAATCAAATGCAGATTTATTAAAGGTTGAAAATACTGGAGTAAAAACAGATGAAAGAGGTTATGTTTTAGTAAATGAATATTTGGAGACTAGTAAGAAAAATATTTGGGCATTTGGAGATGCAATAGGAAAATTCATGTTCAAACATGTCGCAAATGAGGAGGCAATTGTTGCATGGAATAATGCTGTGAATGATAAAAAAACTAAAATGGACTATTCAGCGGTTCCATATGCAGCATTTACATACCCACAAATTGCAGCAGTAGGTTTAACTGAAAGGGAAGCTAAGAAAAATCATAAAATACTAGTTGGAAAGGCAATGTATAGTGATGTTGCAAAAGGTGAGGCAATGGTTGAACTGGAAGGTTTTTCTAAAGCAATAGTTGATAAAGAAACAGGTAAAATTCTGGGATTTCACATAATTGGTCCATATGCCCCAATACTTATCCAAGAAGTAATAAATGCTATGGCTTTAGGAGGACAAATTGGATTTATTGGTCAAGGTATGCATATTCATCCAGCATTATCAGAACTAATTCTTAGAACCTTTGGAAATCTGAGAGATCCAGATATTAAATAAACCTAAAATTACAACAATATTTATATTAGAATTACTATTAGATAGCATAGAGGGTGGAGGTATTATGAAAAAGAGATATATGGTTTGGTGGCATAGTTATGTTGATGAAATTCATAAAGAAAATGTCACCTTGAAAGATATTTATAATAGTGTTTCAAAATCCCTTGAAGACCTTAATAAATTAATATTATTGGAAGATAAAGGAAAAATTAAGGTAAAAAATTCGGAGTCATTAAATCCAATTTTTATTGAAATATTAGACAGTTCAATCGAATCAGAGGTTGTAAATAATCCTATTGTTGACGTAGATGAAGAAATATAATACAGTAATAGTGGGCGCAGGAATTTCAGGTCTTGCATGCGCAAGGACTCTTGTAGAAAATGGTGAAGATTTTTTAATTATAAGTGAAGATGTTGGAGGACGGATTTTAACATCTGATGATGGAAGGATTAATTATGGAGCCTTTTTTGTCTGCTCTGATTATTATAATTTGTTGAAATATGTAAAATTAAAATCTCAAATCAGATTAAGGGATTTCTGTTTTCATGAAAAGGATAAATCCTTTATATTTTTTGAACCTAAACTATTAAAATATTCTTTTCAATTTTTTAAAACATTAAGGTTACTCTATAAATTTAGGAGAAATTTTCGAAGATTCCGGAGAATAACAGTTGATATTTCTCAAAAAAAAGCAATTGAAAAAGACAAATTTTTATATGATTTATATATGCAAAATGCAGCTGATTTTGTAATAAAAAATAATATCGAAAGTGGAACTCAAACATATCTTTCTAAAGGACTTTATTCTACAACATTTTCAAAGATTAATGATATGAATGCCTTTAGTTTTTTACAATTCATATTACCAATTATTACACCAATCTATAGATTTACTTTTGAAAAAGAAAAAATGATACAACCATTTGAAAATGATTTAAAAATTGGAAAAGTTAATGATATCATCTACAAAAATAAAGAATATAAAATAAAGGTTAACAATGAAGTTATACAATCAAAAAATATAGTTCTAGCTACACAAATTGATTGGTCAAAACATTTTGCAGGTGTAAATAAAACAAATTTACCAGTTAGTACAAACATGCTACATGTTCAGGGAAATACTAAGAAAATAATATCAAGAAAAAGTTATCATTTATTTTCTCCACCAAGTAATGTACAAGCAATTGCTAATCTTAAGGATGGAACATTTCTTTTTTATTTTAAGGATAAAAAACCTAATCTAAATTACTATTTTAACAATCCAAAAATTTCTGCTAAAAAATTCTGGAATCCTGTTGGAACAATTAATGGAAGTACACTTATTGAAAGTGATAGAGGTAATAATATGTATCTGATTGGAGACTACAATATAGCAGGACTTGAGGAATCATATATTACTGGAATTTTTGCTGCAAAACAGATTATAGACTCAAATATATGAAAATTTAGACAAAAGTTTATTAATTAAATTATGGTCTAACCAAAACCTTATTAACGATTTATCAGAACTTACTCTGATAAGCTGAGTAAACTTATTAATCTTTTAATAACCTAATACCTATCTTTATTCTCCTTTTATCAGATACCTTAGAAAACGGTCTGAAAGGTAAAATATACCTAATAATAAATCAAGGAAGCGAAAATTATAATTTAAATAAATAAACAGTACAATTATATATTAAATCAACTGTCGAACAGTAAAATTATAAAAAACATTGAACAACAAAACATTTTGTACGTATTTGAGAGATACCGACAAATAGAATTAACCTGTGAAAGAAAAAAATAAAGAAAGAGGATTTTTGGATTAAAGATATCCAAGTAGTTGTCGTAGTATCGGGAATGCATTCGGGAAGTGTTCAAATAAACGAAGTAGCAAAGTATTATTATACTGTTCTGGCTCCTGTAATAATATTATTTTTTATGTGACTTGCTGGAATTCAGATTATATCATTTGAATTTGAGAATCCTTTATCATTACTTGGCATTCAACCTTTAGTATAGATGAGTTAAAAACACTTATATATGATTATTCAGATATGAATATTGAGGGAGGAAACAATAAATGGATAGAAACCCTGATTTGTTGTATAAATCATTGGTAGTTGGAGTTATATTTCTATTTATTGGACTTGGTATTCAACCAGCATTTGCAAAAGTAGAACCAGAACAAGAGAATGATGTTGAACCTAAGGATTATTTGTTTCAGACAATAATAGATATAGCAAACAATCCAGATGTAAAAGAGTTGTTAGAGCAATATAATCACCAACTGTTCACCTCTGATTATGATTACAAGAGTGTATACAGACAGTTATTATTAAAAAATCCAAGACTGCTATATAGTATGCTTTTCACAAGACCCTCTATTACAATTGAGTATCTTGATAAATGTTACAACAAAGGTATAGAAGTTACTAAAATCATTGGTGAAGATAAAGCATTAGAGATTATTGAAGTGAATAAGATTACTGATACAAGAGTTTTTGATGAACTTAATAACATTATTATGAACGATAAGGAGTTATCTGGTAAAATTGCAATATTAAAAGTAATTAAAGAGGAAAGTAGTTCGTATACAACTTTGGGGTATTTTCCCGTTTTTTGTTTTGTTTTATGGCTATCTATGTTTGTATTAATTTTAATAGGTTTACCTTTTAATTATTTTGTTGATTCTTACTGGACTGATGGTTCGTTTCCAATACTAGCTGCTATATGTTTTATACCTTATTTAATATTAATATTTTTATTATTTGTTTGTTGGGATATTGGTTTTATGATGAATTGTTTTTTTACCAACTCTTGATTAATAGAGTGTCGTTTAAGGATATAAGGTATGTTATTACTATAAAAATTCAATATAAAAGTTACAAAAAAACGTATTGTTTAAATACCTTTTTTTTATGTTTTTTAGGGGGGAAAAATGAATAAGAAATATTTTTTAATTATAATGTTTGGAATGATATCATTTACAAAAATGAAGAATATAAAATAAAGGTTAATAAAGAAGTTATTCAATCAAAAAATATAGTTCTAGCTACACAGATTGATTGATCAAAACATTTTGCAGGTGTAAATAAAACAAATTTACCAGTTAGTACAAACATGCTACATGTTCAGGGAGATACTAAGAAAATAATATCAAGAAAAAGTTATCATTTATTTTCTCCACCAAGTAATGTACAAGCAATAGCAAATCTTAAAGATGGAACACATCTTTTTTATTTTAAGGATAAAAAACCTAATCTAAATTACTATTTTAACAATCCAAAAATTATTGCTAAAAAATTCTGGAATCCTGTTGGAACAATTAACGGTAACACTCTTATTGAGAGTTATAGAGGTAATAATATGTATCTCATTGGAGACTATAATCTAGCGGGACTTGAGGAATCATATATTACTGGAATTTTTGCGGCTAAAAAGATTTTAAACTCAGAAAATATATAATTTAGACAAAGGTTTATTAATAAATATGTCATTAACAATTGTTAAGTAAGAGGGCAAAAGAAATGAAAGAAAAAATATCAATTTTTATTGTTTGTATGTTGTTAATTGCATTTGTTATACCAGCATCTGGTATAATCAGTTCTAATGATAAATATGATTATAACACAGATCCTGAGATGTATCGTTTAAAAGTAAGAAATCTTAATGACGGAAGAGCTGCACCTATGCCTGGTTATTTATCAGATAAAAAAGATATTCAAGATATGATCTTTGATCATCAAAAAGTTACAAATCCTCCAGTAAAACCTTTAGAAACTAAAGGTGAAACAATACTTGAAATATTAGATCAAATTGATGAAAACTTAATTTTAGGTTACCTAGAAAATCTTACAGATATTGGACCTAGAGTAACAGGTACTACTGAATGCACTGAAGCTGGAGATTATATCTATAATATATTTGAAGACTTAGGTCTAGAAGTCAGATACCATGACTGGTCATATGGTGGCTACTCAGATAGAAATATTGAAGGAACATTAGAGGGAATTTCTGAAACAAGTGATGAAATTTATATTATCTGCGCTCATTATGATACTGTCCCTGGAAGTCCAGGTGCTGATGATGATGGGTCAGGAACTGTTGCTGTCATGGCTGCTGCAAAAATCATGAGTCAGTTTCAATTCAATCATACAATCAAATTTGTTGCTTTTTCAGGTGAAGAAGAAGGGCTTCTTGGAAGTCATGAATATGCAAGAGAAGCAGCTCAAAATGGAGATAATATAATTGCTGCTCTAAATATAGACATGATTGGGTTTGCAATATCTGAAGAAGATGAAACAAACATTAAGGTTTATGAAAATGAAGCTTCAGAATGGCTTACAGATTACTCAATTCAGGTTTCCGAAGACTATTATGAATTCTTAAATCTCACATTAATTCCAAGTGGTTATTCATATGGCAGTGATCATCATAGTTTCTGGGAATATGGTTATGATTCAGTCTTTTATCATGAATATAATTTTAATGATTATTATCACTCACCAGAAGATACAATCGATAAAATGAATATGGATTATGATACAAGATCATCTGAATTAATAATTGCTACATTAGGTGAGCTTGCACAAGCTCAATTATTAGGTGAACCCCCAGAAAATCCTGCAAAACCAAATGGTCCAATAGAGGGAGTAGAAGGTCAAGAGCTTACATTTTTAACAAGTGCAATTGATCCTGACGGTGATCAGATTTATTATATATTTGACTGGGATGAAGGTAATTTCAGTACATGGTATGGACCATATAACTCAGGTGACACAGTCGAGGTAAGTAACATTTGGTGGCAATCTGGAGATTATAATGTAAGAGCAAGAGCAAAAGATACAAATAATAGGATGAGCGATTGGTCAGAACCATTATCTATTACAATAGATGAAAATCTAGCACCAGATAATCCTGTTATTGAAGGTCCAAGATTTAGTAGAACAGGAAAACCAGTATCATTTAACATTGTTTCATCAGATCCCGAAAATCATGATGTGTATTATTTTATAAATTGGGGTGATGGAACAAATGAGGATTGGTATGGACCATATAGTTCAGGTGAAGAAGTTACAATCGAACATACCTATTCTGAAGGCGGAAAGCTATATATGAACGTAAAAGCAAAAGATGAATTCAATATAGAAGGAGATACAGTTCACTTTGTAATATTCATATTAAAAGATAGAGGAATCTCAAATCCGCTTGTTCAAAGATTATTTTACCGTTTATTTGATGATTTTCCAAGATTACAATTTATTATAAATAGGCTTTTATAGCTGAAAAAATGAAATAAAAAAAGGGAAAAAAAGATTATTTATTGTAAGACATGAATATTCTTCTTACTACAAATATCTTTAAGAACTTTTGGCCAAACAGTGACGCCTACCTCTCCAAGATGAGCTTTCTTTAGAAGTAGCATATATGTTCTTGATTGACCTATTCCTCCACCAATACTAAGAGGAATATCATTATTCATTATTGCTTGATGATAAGGCAATTTCAAGAAATCTAGTTGTCCTGACATTTTAAGTTGGGTTTTAAGTGTTTCAGGATTTACTCTTATACCCATTGATGTTAGTTCGTGTCGTCTTTTTGTGACTGGATTCCATACAAGGATATCTCCATTAAGACCATGTGTTGGTTTTCCTGCTTCAGATACAGTTTCAGTAACCCAATCATCATAATCTGCAGCTCTCATCTCATGAGGGTAACCATCCTCAAGAGGCCAACCAATTCCAATGATAAAAACTGCTGGATAATCTTGAAGAATTTCAGTTTCCCTTTGTTTTCTAGGTAGATCTGGATATCTTTCAAGGATTTCTTCAGCATGAATGAATTTGAGTTTATCAGGAAGATTTGGATACATATCAGTATCTAGTTTAGGGTATTTTTCAAGTGCATAGTTTTCTGCACCTTTAAGAACCTTCCAGATTTTAGTTACTGTTTCTTTCAAATAATCTAGATTTCTATCCTTATTTGTAATTACCTTTTCCCAGTCCCATTGATCTACATATGAGCTGTGGTCATGATCAAGGAAATAATCCTTTCTTACAGCATGCATATCTGTATTTAATCCTTCTCCAACATTCATATCAAACTGTTTTAAGGCAACTCTTTTCCATTTGGTAACTGCCTGAACAATTTGTGCTTGTATTGGTTTTTCTAGTCCTAAACCACATTGAAATTCAATAGGGGTTCTAGAACCATCACGATCCAAATAATCGTTTACACCACTTTCTTTATCAACAATAAGTGGGCATGTAACCATCATAAGGTTCAGTTCTTTACATAGATTTTCTTCAATATACCCTTTAACATCAAAAATCGCACGTTGAGTGTCCTTTTTATTTAGTAAAGAGCCATAATCTTTTGGTAGTACTTTTTCTAATTCATTATAGTTTCCAATTCCAGGTCCAGCGAGATCTGCTTTTTTGTCTTGCATAAAAATAAAGCCTCCTTTTTCAGGGCATCTAAAATGCGTTATTTAAACTTTTACTCAAAAAAGCTAATTATTCCTTCTTTTTCCAGTCTTTTTCTAACTTTGGGATAAAGAATGATTTCTTCAGTTTCAATCATTGTTTTTCCCAAGTTTATATTATATTTATGTTTTAAGAAATCTGATGAACCTTTTTTTAATGATACCAATGCAATATTATAACTGATATTTTCATCGATTAAATTTTTAATGGCTTTAATCTGATATTCAAATCCTTCCTTTGCCCCAGTAAGAAAAGAAAATTCCTCTGGACTAGCTCCCTTAAAACAAACTCTAACATGAAGATTTTTAAAATTTTTAAACTTTTTTACAAAGTTTTTATCATATCCTAGCAAAATTCCATTGGTTTCAAGAATAAACAAGTATTTTTTGTTAATATTACTTAAAACAGCAATTAAATGATTTCTTCCAATTGTGGGTTCACCACCTGATATACGTATTTGATTAAATCCTTTCATCATAGCAATTTTTTCAAGTTTATCAGCTACCTGATCAGGAGTATAAAACTCACCAGTGTTATTTGAGTTCCAAACACTATTTCCAGACCAACAAAATTTACATCTAAGATTACAACCGACTGTATCTGCAGTTGATATACCACCATAGAACCTTGTTGCTCGAAAACGATAATATTTCTTAAGATCTCCTTTTACTACAATATTTTCAGTTTTTTTTGTAAGTTCAATAGGATTGTACATAAATTATTTGATAATTAACTCTTATTTTTATAAGCTTCTAGCTGTTGTGGGTATTTAGTGAGGCCTTATGGCTTGGATAGAAGAGATTCAAGAATCAGAAGCAACTGGACTGCTAAAAAAGATTTATGATAAAATAAAAGAAAAACGTGGTAAAATATCAAACATAATGAAAATCCACAGTTTAAATCCTAATGTAATGCAGAATCATATTGATCTATATTTAAATCTGATGTTTGGGAAATCTGGATTATCCCGGGATGAACGTGAATTTATAGCAGTTATTGTATCTGTTCTGAACGATTGTGAGTATTGTATAAGACATCATACAGAAGCTCTCAACTTTTATTGGAAAGACAAAAAGAAAATAGATAAATTTATTGATGATTTTAATTCTATTGAGCTATCTTTAAGATTGCAATATATACTCGATTATGTTTTCAAACTAACAAATAATCCATCCTTTATAAAAGAAACTGATATTTTCAATTTAAGAAATTCAGGTTTTTCAGATAAAGATATTTTAGATATAAATTTAATAACATGCTATTTCAACTTTGTAAACCGTATTGCACTTGGGTTGGGTGTTGAATTTACTGAAGAAGAAATAAAGGGTTATAAGAATTAGTTAAATTAAAATTATAATCCATATCCACCAATTTTTAGACTTGGATCACCAAGCAATACCCATTCTTGAACAGATTTTGCATCAATTGAAGAAACACTTCCCGCAGGTAAGTTCCAATCTATTGGAAATGTTTCAACAAAGCCAGTTATTGTTTCTTTCCAAATACTTCCTAATGTATATTCCCCATTGCCATATTCTTTAAAGAAATGTGTATTTAGCCAGTCTGATCCACCTCCTCCATATTCAGTGCTATACCAGCAAAGACCAGTTGAGCCTATTGTCGCAATTGATCCACCACGACTGTTACTAACCAAATACCAGCTCCAGCATCCAAGACGCCAGGTTTGAAAGCTCCATGGTAAAAATATTGACTTTACATTTTTTTCATTTCCAATATCAAAATTACTATTATGACAACCACCTACAAGACATACTGGAAGTTTATTTTTATTAATTAAAAACAACATATGAAATCTACCAAATTTACCGACACTTGAACCTCCTGGTGAATTTGTAACCCAAACATGTTTATTTCCATGGCCAGATAAATATAGAAATCCACATCCCTTGTTGATTTCCTTAATCGTGCTTAGGCCATATTTTGATAAAGCACCTGTGGATGCCCAGAGCTTAATACCAGTGAAATCTTGCATTTCATCTAATGCTCTCTGATTATAGATTTCACCTTCATAACCCTCAAATTCAGAATAAGTATCACCTCCAATGACAACCATTCTTTTAAACCAGGAATCATCAGCGATTTGATTTTCATAATTTATTATTTTTCCTGTTACAGTTTCAACTTCTTTTTTATCAAGACAAGCAAGTCTACCTAAGCAAATATCAGGTCTTAAATCAATAAATTTATCTTCTGCCTCACTTCCCTTCCATTCACCAAAAATACCATCATTATCTAAGTCCCAGCTTGAAAAATTGAGGTATTCATCATATATATCTGCATAATATAGATCACTAGCAAATCTATCTTCAATACCATACATATCATTATTATAGCAGTATCTTACAGGTACATCTCTTGAAGAACCTATTAAAAATACATAAGAAATATCCCAATTTTCAATTGCATCTTTTATAAAATATTTTATTTTCTCCTGATTGTCGCGACCTTGAATCTCAAAATATTTTCCATTATATACATCATCAACAGAAATAAAAATAGTATTTATTCCTAGAGTAGCTTTGTGTTCTATTAAAGCATCAAGAGATACTTTATATTCTTCTTTAGAAATTATGATCATATCATATTTATCTTGAAAATTTATTTCATAATTATCTAAATTTGCACTGACAAAAACTGTTCCAAAAATTGAGAAAGAAATAATAAAAATTACGGCAGCTATTATCATTTTTTTCATAATTATTCTCCTGAATATAGTAGATTTTATTATATAAATATATTGTAGAAAAATAAAATGAGACTTTAGACAAAATTCCTCGAAAAGTATTTAAACAAGTAGGCAGAAATAGTATAATGTCAATTATTGACATGACAAAAAAAGTCAATATAAAAGGTGAGGTTGAGAAATTGAAAGACCCAAATAAGATTACAAAAAAATTACAAAAATTGGTCGAAAGTAGAAAGACATCTATTGTTGTATCAAAACAAGATGCATATAGACAATACCAAAGACCATCAAGAAAATCAACTTCTATGAGCGACTACTCATATGGTAGTCTAGATGATACTTAATATAAAACCTTTAGTATCCATTCAAACTCTTCTGAAATCCTTTACCAGTCCAACAATACAAACATAGTTTATTTTTAGGTAGACCAATTGCCTTTATCATATCATCGAGTAATTGATATCTTAAGGATGTAACTCCCAAATCCTTACATATCCATTTAATCATTTTTTTATATTTTTCTGTATTTGGATTTAAATATTCTGAAACATCCTCAATATCTTTTCCTTCAATTGCTCTTATTGCCTTTCTTGCAGCAAGTTCTTTGATACTTCTTGTAGAAAGATTGTAGATACAGGGAAATATAAGGGGAGGACATGCAGGTCTAACATGAACTTCTTTTACTCCTGCATTTTTTAATTTTGTAATTGTAAAATTCTTAAGTTGTGTTCCACGAACTATTGAATCTTCACATAAAATAATCTTATTATCTTTTGCAATTTCATCATTTGCAATTAGTTTCATAAGGGCAATTTTATTTCTAACATCTTGAGAAAGAGGTGTATAACTTCTACCATATCCAGGAGTATACTTAACAAGGACACGTCTAAAAGGTGTACCAGATTCCATTGCATAACCTATTGCATGACTTGTTCCTGAATCAGGAACACCTGAGACAAGATCTACCTTTACATTATCTCTTTTTGCAAGATACATTCCACAATTTTCTCTTACCTTCTCAACATTTATTCCCTCGTAAGAAGATGCAGGAAATCCAGTATAAACCCATAAAAATGCACAGACCTTTTTATCCTGTTTACCTTCCTTTTTCATTTCAATTCCTTTTTGACTTAAAAAAACAACCTCACCAGGATCTATGAATTTTTTAATTTTAAAATCAAGATTCGGAAATGAGCATGATTCACTGGTGACTGCAACGGCTCCATGTTTTTCTGCAATGACCAGAGGTGTAACACCATTTCTATCTCTCGCACAATAAATTCCATCTTTGGTCAATAATAACAATGATACAGATCCAGTTATATAATCGTACATCTTTTCAATACCCTCAACAATAGATTCCTCCTGGTTTATAAGATGTGCAATAAGTTCAGTTGCATTGGTTTCTCCTGCATCAAGCTCACTAAAAGAAATCCCTTTTTTTATTAAAATATCAACTAATTCATCTTTATTTGTAACCAAACCTGAGCAACAAATCGCAAAAGGTCCAAACTTACTTTCAAAAGTTAAAGGTTGGGGATCTTTATCTGAGATTACTCCTATACCTAAATTACTTACAATCTTATCTGAACCTTCATAAAATTTTGATTTGAATTGCGTATTACCAATATCATGAATTTTTTTAACTGGTTTTTCATTTTCATCAAAAAATGCTATTCCACCATATTCAGTTCCTAGATGACTATGGTAATCAGTACCATAATACAAATCAGAAATACAATTATCACTACTAACTATTCCAAACAAACCACTCATGAGTTCCCCCAATAAACCGAAAATAGAGAGCAATATTTAAAAATTATTAAATTTAAAATTATCTATTAGTTTTGAATTTTAAAATTACACCAGAACCCTTAAGTTTTTCTTGTATTCTGTCAATTAGCTCAATTTCTTCTTCTATTGAGACAATTCCCTTCCAATCATAAATAAAATCATGCTCACCTAGGGAGGGTTTTAGACCCATATCAACTAGTTTTTTAAGTATTTCAGAAGATTTTATTCCATCTGAACTAATATATACATCTATATATGTTTCCATATATCCACACTTAAGGAATAAGGAAAAGACGTATTAAAATATTTTGTTAATATCTACTAATTTCCACTTTTAGACACGTTTTTCACTCTAATTATGTAAGAAAATTCTATAAAATATTGTAACATATGTAACATGAAATAGCCCCTATTTTTATCTCAACATTAGTAAAATTTATAAACAAATTAACTATTGTTAATTTGTTCTTGGGGTAAAAAAATGAAGAGACATCATAAAAAGAAATCGAACCTATTAATTAAATTATCAAGTCGTCAAGGTATATTTTTTCATTTAGCAGGAATTGCAGCAATAATATGGTTCTTAATAAGAGTATTACCTAGACCAGACAGAATTCGTTATCCCTGTCAGCAAATGTCAATTTCAGTAGCAATTGGATACATCGCCTTTTGGAGCTTACTTTGGAGTGTAATATTTCATGGACTTGGATTATGGATTAGAAGAATGAAATATAAAACTGCAGCAATCGCACCAGTAATTTTAGTTGCTTTTGTATTAATATTTACAGTATCAAGCAATGTCTATGCTGTAAACAAAGAATTAGATGAAAAACCCCTTACACCATGGGAACCAATTCCAAATGAACCAATCGGTGAACCTAGAGGTGTAAATCCTGGCAGAGTTGTATGGGTTTGGAATCCTGATGCAACAGAAGAAGATATAAACGGTTACTGGTGGTTTAAACAAAACAATAATCAACAGGTTATCGATGAAATGGTTTCAGACGGAATAAAAAATCTAGCAGGGGTAGAAACAGAAGAGGAAGCATGGGAAATCCTATTTAAGCATTTCAATCTAGTGAATGGAAATGGTGAAAAGGATTATCAACCTGGCGAGAAAATTGCAATTAAACTTAATTTGAATAATTGTTATCAAATATTTAGCTATTTTACAAAAGATAATGATAGAGATGCAAGTCCTTTTGTTGTAAAGGCATTACTTCGACAGTTACTCTATTATGTTGGTGTAGAACAAAAAGATATTACAATATATGATGCATCTCGAGTAATACCAAACTGGTTTTACAGACGTGTTTTATACAACGAATTTCCCTCATCACCACTGATACCAGAATTCCCAGATATCCACTATAAAGACGCATCTGGTCTAATGCCCGGACGTGAAAAAGTTAAACCAACTCCAGATAAGATTTATTTTGCAGATGAATCAGGTCTATATAGAACTCTTCCAGAATGCGTTGTTGAAGCAGATTATATAATAAATATGCCTCTTCTAAAAAGACATCCGATAGATTATGGTGTAACATTATCTGGTAAGAATTTATTTGGAACTTGGATTGAGGAGGTAAGTCCAGTTCATGAGTATCACAGAGCTGCCTTTTTTGAAGGAAATCCTGCACCCCAGACAGATTTATTGGCTCATGACCAAATAGGTGGAAAAACACTTCTATACTTAGGAGATGGTACATTTGCCACAAAGATAGATCACAGAACAATCGGAAAATTTGAAATGTATCCATTTAACAATGATTGGACAAACAGTCTTTTCTTTTCTCAAGATCCTGTAGCAATCGATTCAGTGATGTATGATTTTCTACATACAGAAGGGGCAAATCCTTGTGAAGGATCACAATATTATCTACACCAATCAGCAGAACCAAATTCAAATACATATGATCCAGAAAATGACGGAACTTTTCTATCTGAGAGCCTCGGTGTTCATGAACATTGGGAAAAATCAATAGAAATCTTTTCACCTGATAGATATTTAGGAGAAAGTGGTAATGGAATTGACTTTTTACCTGTCGGTGAAGAACATGCCCAATCAGGAATTCTTATTACAAAACCAAAAATGGATTATTTATACATTAGTGGAGAAGAGATAACTCGAATAGGTGCTACAGTAATTGTTGGAAATATCCAAATAGAATGTAAGGTAAATGGAATCTCTGAAGATATCGATAAGGTGGAGTTTTACATTAATAATGAGTTGGTTGCTAATGTTACAGAACCCCCTTACGTTTTTGAATGGATAGAACATCAAATTGCACTAAGACAGAAAATCAAAGTAATAGGATATTATGGTGAAGGAGATACTCTAGAAAAGGAACTATCTGTTTGGAAAATTTAATTAATAAATAACCTGATTTTTACTATAAAAAGTAAAAAATTCTTAAATTATTTTCAGAAAAATTGTCATCTTTAAAAATATAAAAGATATTATAGGTATTAATTTTATTCTCAAAAAATAATTACCTTTACAAAAAATTAAATGGTGGGGTAAAAAATATGGTTACAAAAACAGTAGGATGTCCAAAATGCAAGACACATATTGAAATTCAAGGAAGTCCAGGTGAAACAAAAATTATCAGCTGTCCTAAATGTAACACTAAAGGAAAATTTACATTTCCAGGTGAAATAAAAAAAATAGACGCTCCCTCAGGTTCTTTTAGTATTGAAATTGAAAACCTGACAAAAAAATTCAAAGATTTAACCGCAGTTGACAATATTTCATTTAAAGTTCGTAAAGGTGAGATTTATGGATTTTTAGGACCAAATGGTGCAGGTAAATCAACCACAATAAAAAATATTCTTGGTCTAATGCATATGAACTCAGGCAGTATAAAAATAAACGGTTATGATATTAATAAGCAAGGAGTAAAAGCAAGGGAATCAGTTGGATATCTTCCAGAGCGAGTTGCTTTTTATCCTAATCTTACTCCACTTCAAACTATGAACTTCTTCTGTGAATTATGGGGTGTTGATAAATCTATTGCAAAACCACTTATTAAAGAGGTTGGACTTGAGGATGCAATAAATCGTAAGGTAGGAACTTTTTCAAAAGGTATGGTCCAGTTACTTGGTGTTGCTCAAGTGATGATTGGTAAACCTCCAGTTTATATTCTTGATGAGCCAATGGGAGGTTTGGATGCACGATGGGTAAAAACTATAAGAGAAAAGATTAAGGTGCTAAATAAGGAAGGTGCCACAGTTCTATTTTCATCGCATATACTAAGCGAGGTAGAAAATATTTGTGATAGAGTTGCAATAATAAATAAAGGTAAACTTATTGCAGAAGATACTGTTGAAAATTTAAATAAATATTTAAAAATAAAACCCCGTCTTGAAATCTCAATACCAGGATTAAATGGAAAAGTACCTGAGGTTGTCAAAGATATTGAAGGTGTAGAAAAAGCTGAAGCAGATAATGATATATTATATGTAATTTGTGAATCATCCTCTCGCATTAAGGTGATTAATGCTCTTGAAGAAGCAGGTTTAAAAATCGAAAATATTAAGACAAGGGAACCTTCCCTTGAGGAAGCATTTGTAAAATTAATATCTAAAGATGAAGGTGGTGCCTGATGCTTGGAGTAAATCTCAAGACAATTTATACTATAGCAAAAAAAGAATTTTTAGATAATATAAGAAGTAAATGGATAATTTTGATTTCTGTTATTTTTATAATACTTACGATTCTTTCAGCATACGTTTCAGGTGGTAGTGGTGACGAAGTTTTTGGAGGATTAGAAGCAACCGTTGTATCATTAATGAGTATTCATACCTTACTAATTCCAATAATTGCGATTTTACTTGGTTTCTCAACAATTGCAGGTGAAGCAGAAGCAGGTGCCCTTTCAGTAGTTCTTTCATACCCTGTAAAAAGAGTGGAGGTTTTAATAGGTAAATTCTTAGGACTTGGAAGTGTACTTGCTGTTACTCCAATTATAGGATTTGGTATTAGTGGTATTATTATTGCGACAGCAATTGGTGGAGAAGAGGGTTTAGCATTTATTGTATTTATTGCTCTAGCAATTGTATTGGGTTTAATGTATCTAAGTTTAATAATTTGTTTTTCTGCACTAGTCAAAACCCGTGTAAGAGCTATTGCTGCAGGAGTAGGCTTATTTTTTTGGGCTATGATTTATGGTGTAATTATCTTAGCGCTATATATGGGATCTGGAGGACAAATAGCAGACCTTATGTCAGGTCTGGAATCATACCCTGAATGGCTTTTTGCATCTATTGTTTTTAGTCCTGGTGATTTGAATCAGATGGCGGTTATGAGGGCATTTGATATAAATCAGGCAATGGGTTATTCAATGGAAGCGCCAGATTGGTTGAGTATGCCTTTTCTTCTTATTGTTCAGTTTATTTGGATAGTAGTTCCTCTTATCTTAGCATACATCTTCTTTAAAAGAAGAGATATTTAATATTCTTAAAATTAATCTATAATAAAAATAAAAAAAAGAAAAAAAGAGAGATGTTGTTGTTTTAGATATTTGTTATTTTGTTGTACAGTGGAAATACTGATAAGATGCGTTCTAGAACTGGAAATCTCTGAATAATTTTTTCTAGCATTTGTATGAAAGAAAATACCTTTGGTCTTGGGATATTTATTTGTAGTGAACCCCATGGACCTTCTGCATCACTACCATCCTTTGATTTTGCCTTAACAATGTATGCTCCTTGTCTCTTAAATGTATGACTAACAGTTACTTCATCACCTGAGCTGTATGGTCCAGAATAATCATCAGTTTCTCCATCGCCCCAGTCAATGTAGAGATATACATCCTCAAACTGTGGATCGGATACTGTAAAAGTGAATTCATAGTCTGTACCAGGTTGTCCAAATGAAGGACCAGATATCTCTGGTGCATAAGGTTGAGTATTTCCAGATCCATCGCCGTCAACAAGTGCATCAATTGGTGTTGGACATGTCCACTCTGGGCTGTATATAACAAGTGTTGGATCACCATAGATACAGTGAACTGTTGTTAGCTGTAGTGAAGACGAACCATACATTGCTACTGGATCCTTTGTTGTGTAATCTCTCTGGAAAAGCCATACAAGATCTGCATATGCCTCACCAATGGATTCTCCTTCAAACATAATTTTTTCGAAATACAAGTCATCCATAAGATCCTCTTGTGGGCATAGACCAGAGCCTGCATTTCCATAGAAAAGAACTGCTCCATGATCAAGATAGACGAGTGGTGCAAATTGCTGTGCAGTGGAACATGACATATAGAATACCGCGTTACTGTGAAGGTTTTCAGTTAACTGATCTACCCATTTGTAATGAACTATGTCATAAAGATTTGGAGGTTCAGGATTAAACCATCTCCTACCTTCATCTCTTGGGGTTCTCCAGCTGTCATACATGTAACTACGCCATGCATCATACCAGATAACCTCTGGATAGTTAGAGAATTCATTCTGTTCATATACAGCAGATATTCCACTACCGCCAGTACCATGACCTGAATAATACATTGCATGTCCGCCAGCATTTATTGCTTCTAAATGAGCTCTCCAGAGACAATGCCCATCAAATGTTCTTCCATGAGACATGAACATTTCTTTTAGTGTTCTGGTTGCATATGTTGTACCGCTAGTTCCATCATTTAAGGTCCAGCTTTCACCATCAGGCCAATTCATCGCTTGTGCTATTGCGACATCTCTATTTGGATTTCCAAATATCAATGCAGGATACATTATGTTTCTAACAATTACATCATTTGCATATGCAGGTGTCTTTCCAATTATTTGACCAGCCATTGACTTGTTTCCCATCATAGCAAAATGCATCTCAAGTCTGATATCATCGCGAGGAGCAACAAACAAATAAGCCTCTTTTCCAAACTGATCAAGACCTAGGTCGTTTATGAATTCATAAACACCATCATGCATATGTTCAAACCAGTATCTCTTTGCATCAAGACCGAATGGTGGTAGTTCACCCTCCCCTTGTAGAAGGTATTTTAATATCTGTTTTAGAAGATCTATACTTTCGTTTTCAATTGGTGAATCGTGATCTGGAAGATGGCCAGGTGCACGATTTCCATGATAGTAATCACCGCCCCAATTCCTCCAAGCATCAATTCTATCTGCCATAGATGCTGGTGGAACAGCTTCTTTTCCGCTAACAGGGGTGCTCCATTCATCATCAGTATCTGAATCACAGAATACAGTCATTTCTTCAAGATTTAGATAAAGATCTCCAGATGTAAGTATTTCATCCTCGAAATTAGACGGATAGGTCCAAACTGTGTTTCCATCAGAAGAATCTATACAATATATTACATCACTCTCTGATCCAAGATATATTGAATTTTCTGGGGAAACTGGATTAGGATCGACTGGAGTCCATCCTTCAGGTATGCTCCAAATAAATTCCATCTCTTGAGTGTCATAACAATAGGTATTACCTTCTATTTGACCAATAAGATATGTGCCAGTGCTAGCAGAACCAGGACCAGCTGCAGATCCTATCCTTAAAACTGGAGAACAATGATATGCAGCAGCATAAGCAGAAGGCGCAAAATATCCATCTCCTGTCTTCAAGGAGGTAATTGTTATGAAGTTCTCAGTATGAGAATATCCCTTGATATGATCAACAATTGCCTGTATTGAATCTAGGTCATGAACAACATTTGGAAGGTCTCCAGTAACCTTGTCGCCTATATTATCGCTATGAACGAAGATAACATCATTAACACCAAGTGCATCAAAAGCGGCTTGAGTCTCTGCTGGAACCTCATCTTCTGTTACATATAGTAATGGTGCATGCTCTTGAGATGCAATAACTGCAGCATTAGCAGCAGAGACTGCAGCACTAATCCTATCATTATCAAGTTCTTTTATTTCAGCAGTTATAGTATAATCAATGGTTTCTGAACCTTCTCCATATCTTGGGACAACTATTGCTACCCATTTACCCTTTTCAGGATGGAGAACTTCAGCGGAAAACTCAGTATGCGGTTCAGGATCCCAGACCCTCCATGGTGCACAATCTGGTGGATAATTTGGATGATCAATACCATTCCAATTATGAATATCATTTATAGGACCACCATTCCACCAAGGCTGGAAAGGAGCTCTAACATGACCAGCTGGATCAACCAAAAACACAAGTAAATCTTCTGGTGTATCTGTCGTGACAGTTACTTTTAGAGTTGATTTGAAATCATCAACCTTAATTTTATAGCGATCACCTTCAATCTTAGTAATCACGAAATCCCAATCATCCTGACTACCAATTGTCTGAACGCCAGCAGCCCATATACCCATGGAAGTTACAGGATAATAAAGATCATAGCTTGTATCTACTCTCTCAGGCCACCAATCATCACCTAGTGTCATAAATCTTGGGAAGAAGTTCAATAAAGAAGGCTCTCTAAACTGTCCCATTCCCTTTATAGATACATTTATAGCTCCCCATTTTGGCATAAGATTCATAACATATGCCTTAAAACCAGCTAAATCTTGAATGTTTTCTTCATCACGACAATTAATTGTATCAATCTCTACGTTTCTTCTATAGGTTTTTGATCTATCTAGTACAATAGAAGTTTCATCCTCATAAGCACTACCATCGATTGCAACAACTGCAAGATCTGAAGAATCCCAAGCATCAGTTGCTATCTGAGCAGCAGCCTCAATAGGATCTGAAGGAACTGTATATTCAACTGCAGATTTTCCTTCAGAAGCAAGATATGCATTCCAATCTTCTAGCAAATAATCAGTAGTATCATCAACTGTCCCATACCACTCAGTAGGGGTTGTATCACCAGTATAAACAATAGGAGCAAGATATCTCATATCATCTTCCAAATAATTACAAGCAGGAATAGAAGCAAGGTAACCATACTCATCTGCATTAGTACCAGGACCATTTGTTATCTTAAATGTTTGAGCAATAGGAGTTATGTCTGGTTGTGGTATCTCATGAGGTGGATTTGGTCCGGATGATTGAAGTGTTAGATCAAACTCATATGGGCCTGAACCATAAGTCCAATAATCCCACTCTGTAGGTTCAGGAATATCAGTATATCCAGGGAATATTTTGATTTTTATTCTCCAATTACCACCAACATTGGCACCAATATAGAGGTCATCATCACCATAATAGACCTCCCTATGATATTCTTCACCTGAAGGATTATAAAGATAAACATCAAAATCAGATAATGGAGCT
>Ga0209536_100003717_pt1 | contig 24380 bp, 23 predicted proteins | sample DeeMarSeWOR28_12_FD_187461 | JGI IMG/M metagenome (GOLD analysis project Ga0209536, IMG submission 187461) | Marine sediment microbial communities from White Oak River estuary, North Carolina - WOR-2-8_12 (SPAdes) (version 2) | ecosystem: Environmental > Aquatic > Marine > Intertidal zone >...
GCGGTTGCAGGCTTTCGAAGGTGTGGTTATCGCCCGCCGCAATCGTGGCTTAAACTCGGCATTTACCGTTCGTAAAGTGTCCCATGGTGAAGGGGTAGAACGGGTATTTCAGACCTATAGTCCAGCTATTCAAGACATCAAAGTGAAACGCCGTGGTGATGTGCGTCGCGCCAAATTGTATTATCTGCGTGATCGCAGCGGTAAGGCAGCTCGAATTAAGGAAAAACTGCAGTCAAAATCTGCCAGCTAACACAGTTGATCAGACCATGAATTGGAAAACGGGAGCTCATTGCGACTCCCGTTTTTTTGTTTTAGGTGTAGGCTAAACTCAACATTCAGCACAAACCTAAATTAAATATGAAAGGCCAGACAACTTATAATGCCATCCTGGCTTTACCTATGAATTATCACGACATTAAAGTCGGGATTCATACCCACGCTGAACAACTTGCCGCCATCGATTTTTTGCCGCATTCCACAAACACCAAATCCGCGGATAATGCCACAGCCAGCCAAATCGCCGATCAGCTAGCGGCTTATTTTAATAACGGTACCTTCCAATTCAATTTATCGCTGTATATGCAAGGCACGGAATTTCAAAAGAGAGTGTGGCAAGCATTGTTGAATATACGGGCTGGCGAAACGTTCAGTTACGGAGCTATCGCCGATGAATTACACAGCAGTGCCAGAGCAGTGGGCAACGCATGCAGGGCTAATCCTATTCCGATTGTGGTTCCCTGCCACCGGGTAGTGGCCAAACACGGCATAGGTGGTTATTGTGGTCAAACCGGCGGGCAGCGGTTGCGCATAAAACAGTGGTTGCTGAGGCACGAACGGGGATGACACACCGGTGAACAGCGCAGACCAAACCGCCATTGAAAGTTTTATCGATAACCTATGGATGGAGCGTGGCTTAAGCGATAACACCTTAAACGCCTACCGTACAGACCTGCAAGGCTTGGCCCGGTGGCTAACTGAAAAAGAGCACATAAGTTTGCTGGATGCGGATAGGCAACAACTGTTGGCTTATTTGTCGTCCAGAGTGCAGCAAGGCGCCCGGCCGCGAACTACCGCCCGTTTGATCTCAAGCATGAGACGGTTTTACCAATACTGGGTCAGGGAAAAACGTCTTACTGCCGATCCTAGTGATAAAATTGAGGCGCCAAAGCTCGGCCGCAGTTTGCCGCACGCACTTACCGAAGCCGAAGTGGTCGCGTTACTGTCGGCACCGGACACAAACCAGACATTGGGTATCCGCGATCGTGCCATGTTGGAGTTAATGTATGCGACGGGATTACGGGTGTCTGAACTGGTGGGTCTCAAATTAACTGAAATCAATCAGCGTCAAGGCGTACTACGTACTCAAGGCAAAGGCAGCAAGGAGAGGTTGGTTCCAATGGGGGAAGAGGCGGCATACTGGCTGGCACGCTATCAGGAAGAAGTGCGTCCGGAATTGCTCAAGGGCATGGCGCATGAAACTTTGTTTGTAACCCGGCGCAAAGCGGCCATGACCCGGCAAGCGTTTTGGTATTTAATCAAACGCTATGCTCAACAGGCGGGAATCCGAAAACCATTGTCGCCTCACACAATAAGGCATTGTTTTGCAACGCATTTATTAAACCATGGCGCCGATCTTCGCGCTGTACAAATGCTGCTTGGTCACAGCGATTTATCCACCACTCAAATATACACTCATGTGGCCAAGGAGCGGTTAAAAAATATCCATGCACAACACCACCCGCGTGGCTAAGGTTAAGTTGCCATAGATACGGAGAATGTAATATTTTGTGTTAGTGTTTGTGGGTTATATTGGGAGGCACTAAGGAATGCCATCATTTGACGTAGTTTCTGAAATCGATTTACATGAATTGAGCAACGCGGTGGATCAAGCCAACCGGGAAGTGGGTACGCGGTTTGACTTTAAGGGAACCGACTCGAATTTCCAGCTCAACGACAATGAAATAACCCTGGAATCGGGCAGTGAATTCCAGCTCAATCAAATGATGGATATTTTGCACAATAAAATGGTCAAACGGGGACTGGATATTGCTTGTCTAGAGGTCAATGAACCGGAAATCACCGGAAAACGGGCACGCCAAAAGGTTGTTGCCAGGCAGGGCATCGACAAAGACCTGGCGAGAAAAATCGTTAAATTGGTAAAAGAGAGCAAACTTAAAGTGCAAGCCGCCATTCAAGGCGAACAAGTTAGAGTGAGCGGCAAGAAACGCGATGATTTACAGCAAGTCATCGCCATGCTGAAAGACACGAAATTGGAGCTGCCGCTGCAATACACCAACTTCAGAGACTAATCATCTATTCAATAACGACGAGGTTTATCATGAAAAAATTCTTATCTATGGCGCAAATTCTGCTCCTGAGCACATTGTTTGTTATGCAATCCGCTCAAGCAGAAGAAGACAAGGCGATAGCTACTATCAAAGCCTCCATAGAATCCTTAGGACTCAGGGACCAGCCGGAAAAAATAACCAAAAGCGCTGTTCCCGGTTTATATGAAGTAGTCGTCGGTCAATATGTGTTGTATGTATCGGCAGATGGTAAATACATGTTACAAGGTGATTTATACGACGTACAACGACGTCTGAATCTCACGGATGAAATACGCGCAGTGCGCCGGGTGAAGGCCATGAAGGAACTCAATGGGGATTCTATGATTGTGTTTAGTCCGCAATCCGGTAAAGCCAAATATACGATTACCGCGTTTACCGATATTGACTGTGGTTATTGCCGCAAACTCCATAACGAGATGAAAGACTACAACGACTTAGGCATTGAAATTCGTTATGTGTCTTATCCGCGAGCCGGTTTGAATTCACCTTCTTATGAAAAAGCCGTGGCAGTGTGGTGTGCCGTGGACCGCAACAAAGCCATGAGTACGGCTAAAGCCGGTGCGAGCCTCGAGGAACTTAAACAGACTGAACAAGTGAAAGACGAATCCTGCAAGGATCCCATTAAACAACACATGAAAGTAGCTAGTTTGGTTGGCGTAACCGGTACCCCAACATTGGTAATGGACGATGGTACGATATTGCCAGGTTATTTACCCGCCCAACGATTGCTGCAAGCATTGCAAGAAAATTCCAAAGCGCAATAATCTTCTACCTGCCATAGCGACCGTTTGAACCGATAAACGGTCGCTACCCCGGTTTTTACCCTTATCCATCATAATGCTAAGGCTATGATGCGCAAGCTTTTTTATTTTAATTAAAGTTTTCACTCGATCCGGCAGATATAAAAGCGTTTCGCAACGAATCAACCTGTCCGTACAAACACGATGAGCAACAGAGTAAAAATATACAGCACCGGCATTTGTCCTATTTGCGACAAAGCAAAAAATCTATTGAGCAAGTGGAAAATCGCTTACGAAGAAATTCGTATAGACCAAGATCATAGCGGTCTTAGGGAAATGGCAAAAATCACCAACGGTGCGCGCACCGTGCCACAAATTACGATAGACGGTAAATGGATTGGTGGGTTTAGCGAATTGACCGAGTTGCACATGGATGGCGCTTTGGACGACTTGATGGTGAGGCAATAAATTTATTGCCTTGAAAATGCTTCACTTATTCAGTCTAAAGGGAACGGCGCCATTTCCGGCCACAGGTTTTTAAAACATTCCATATAGCGATTCACAACAGTGGCATCATTAGTGACCAGAATATTTTCATGGTTGTAATGGGCCGCGCTTCTCGTCCAGTTGTAACTCCCGGTTAACACTATTTCCTCATCGATGACCGCAAATTTGTGGTGCATGTGATTGGATGTATTGTCTATGCGTACTTCTATTCCAGCCCGCGCCAGAGTTTTTATGTCAGAGCCGGGATCAAAGGCTTTTTCATTGTCAGACAAGATAAAACACGCAATGCCGTTTTCATGGCATCGAAGAATTTGCCGACTGATTCTATCGTCGGTGATAGTGAATACACATAACCTGATGGTGGATCGTGCCGAGCGCAGGTTATGATTAATGACTTCAACACAATTGTCTGTAGGACTGAAAAACGCTTTTTGTGTCAATTCCGGCATCGGTTTATACAGCGTTTTCATCGCCGAGTCCAACCAGTTTAAAGCGCTTATCGAACGGTTCCTTTGGGAGGATTCGCTAGCATATGCTCGGGCAAGTTCGAATAAACGGTTTCGTATATAAGCTTTTTCTTCCTCGGTTAAGCCAGCCTCGTCCAATAGTTGCCTTATGGCTTGTTTCTCTCCTGAAGAGAATTCACTGTCTTCCAATGATTTCTGGAACGCCTCTAATAAATGCTCAACTTCGGTTCTCATTGATCTTCCCGATAGGTAAATAACGTGATTATTCACACTTTGATTTTAATTGCCAAGCCGATGGTGTATATAGCTTGGATTTCAAAGGGCTACGCAGTTGATAGAAATCATAAACATGGCGTGCCCAAAATTTGCATAGCGCTGACACACAGGTAAAAATATATTGACATAATATGTCGCCGTAACTAAACTCTTTGACATATTATGTCGTATTGTGTGCCAGGGCTTGCAATGTCTGTGGCACGAACAGCCAAGAAAAACCCGTAGTGTAAAGGATCCGTAAGTGGCAGATTTTCTCAATATTGTGTCCGGTTTTCCCACCGTTATATTTACAGTTTTGTTAGGGGTAATTTTTCTGTATTGGTTACTAGCCATACTCGGAGCCGTCGACATAGATATCCTAGATCTCGACGTCGACGTCGACGTCGATGTGGATGCCGCTAATGTCGGCGGATTGACCGGATTACTGTCTACGCTTGGTCTCAGCGGCCCCCCTGTTACGGTGATATTGTCAGTGCTCATCGCAGTGGCCTGGCTGATCACCTATTTTGCCAGCGCTTATCTATTGGTATTGGTACCTTGGGATATGCTTCATGAGTTTATTGGTGCGGGTTTATTAGTAGGCAGTTTTCTCATCGCAATCCCTGTTACCGCTCAAATAATCAAACCACTAAAAGGTTTGTTTGTCGTACACAATGCTAAATCTAAAAGTCATTTTGTGGGGGCAACATGCAAAGTGACCACATTGGAAGTTACCGATAAATTTGGCCAAGCAGAAATAGATGACGGTGAGGCGGGAATTATTGTGTCGGTGCGCGCGAAAGTGCCGAATACGCTAAAAAAAGGTGATAGGGCTGTAGTGATTTCCTATAACAAAGACAAGAATAGTTATGAAGTGGTTCCTGAGGAAGAACATATTAATTAGCGTTGCAGACTACGGGAAAAGGTAAAAAATGAGTTTTAACGAGCTGAAGGAGTTATTCATGATGAACGGCGATTTAATTGCAATCGGTACGGTGGTACTTACGATTGTGGCAATACTGGTGGGTATGGCGGTCATAGTCATGCAGTTCTACGTTAAAGTGGAGCAAGGGTACGCCATGATTGTCAATACATTGCGGGAGACGCCTGATGTCACCTTTACCGGTCGATTAGTGGTGCCCATTATTCATAAAAAGGAATTTATGAATATATCGCTTAAAACCATAGAAATCGACCGGCAGGGTTCGGAAGGATTGATTTGCAAAGACAATATCCGAGCCGATATCAAAGTGGCGTTTTTCGTGCGCGTTAACAAGACCAAAGAAGATGTGTTGCGCGTCGCTCAAGCAATAGGTTGCGCCCGCGCTTCGGATCACGCAACGTTGGAAGAGTTATTCAGCGCCAAGTTTAGTGAAGCGTTAAAAACCGTCGGCAAACAAATGGATTTTGTGGATTTATACGCCGAGCGGGATAAGTTCAGGGACGACATTATCCGGGTCATCGGTGATGATTTAAACGGTTATGTACTCGAAGACGCCGCTATTGACTATCTGGAACAAACACCTATTGAGCAATTGGACAACAATAACATTCTAGATGCCGAAGGAATTCGTAAAATAACCCAGCTCACCGCAGAACAACATATCTTAACGAACGAGCACAGACGCGAAGAAGAAACCAAAATCAAGAAAAAAGATGTGGAGACACGCGAGAAAATCTTAGAATTAGAGCGTATCCAAGCCGATGCCGAAGCCCGCCAGGCCCGCGAAATTGCATCGGTGAGAGCCCGGGAAACGGCCGAACAACAGAAAATCGAACAAGAAGAACGCCTCAAAGCGGAAAGGGCTCGTATTGCCACCGAACAGGATATTATGGTTCAGGAAGAAAACCAAAAACGCGAAGTGGAGGTGGCGGCAAAGAATCGTGAACGCGCGCTGGCCATAGAGGAAGAAAAAGTTAATCGTGTGCGTCAATTGGAAATCATCCAGCGTGAAAAAGAAGTGGCGCTGGAACAAATTTCCAAAGAAAAAGCGGTGGAAATCGAGAAAAAAGAAATCGCCGATGTGATTCGCGAACGCATTGCAGTGGATAAAACGGTGGCGGAAGAAGAAGAGCGGATTAAAGAGCTTCGTACCGTCGCCGAAGCCGAGCGTAACAAAAAAGCCGATGTCATCATCGCTGAAGGCATGGCTGAGCAAGAGCTGGTCAAAGAAATCAAAGCGGCGGAAGCCAACGAACGTACGGCTGTTTTCAAAGCGAAAGAGCGCTTGACGTTAGCGGAAGCCGAACGCGAAGCGGCGGCCAAACAAGCCGATGCGAAAAAACGCCTGGCCGAAGGCGTCAAGGAGGAGCGTGCCGCTCCCGGTCTTGCCGAGGCCATGGTCATGGAAGCCAAGGCTTTGGCATTGGAAAAACAAGGCGCCGCCGAAGCGAAAGTCTTGCAGGAGAAGATGCATGCTCAAGCGCTGGGTAAAGAAGAAATCGGAATGGCCGACGTGCGCATAAAAGAAGCCGATGCCAAGAGCGAAGAAGAACAAGCCATGGTAAACGTTAAAGTGCAAGTTGCTGAAGCGCAAGCTATAGAGAAGAAAGGCGAGGCCGAGGCCAATGTGATTCGGCAACGGCTCAAAGCAGAAGCCGAAGGCTTGGCGGAGAAATTCAATGCCATGAGTAGCATGAGCGAGGCAGTACGCGCCCATGAAGAATTCCGTATGGAATTGGACAACAGCCATGAACAAAATCTCAAAGCTATTGTTGCTAACACCGAAATTGCCGAAAAACAAGCCGAGGTGCTCGCCAAAGCATTGGAGAAGGCTGATATCGATATTGTCGGTGGTGACGGCGACTTCCTGAAAACTTTTTTCAAATCCATCGCCATCGGTAAAGCTGTTGATGGCGCCATTGGTAGCAGTGAAACGTTGCAAGCCTCGTTAGTGAAGCTGTTAGCTATGGGCACCGGAGATCAGAAGTTTAGCGTGCCCGAGTTAATCAATACCATAAAAGGCTTATCTAACAAAAAAGACGAGGTTTAACACAACGTCAATGAACATACGCAGTTTATAACGCAAGGGTGAGGTTTTGTGGCGGATTCGGCAGTAGAAAAAAATGACTCGGTTATCAACCAAGCGGTTGCCCAAGGCGGCGCTTACGAGCTAATTCGTAAGCGTCTTCTTGAGCAAGGTCAGGCGTTAGAGAAAAAAGTCAAAAGTCTTAACCAACAACGCGAAGCGGAGTTCGGCCAGTCCGGCATGGAGGTCATCGGCCGGGTACGGGTGCGCACAGAGAACAACTGCGTTCCCCGGGATATAGCCAGAGTCGGCGACCATTTGCTGTTTGCTTACAATGTTTTTATTGGCTTGAAAAAAGAAACCCAGGTCAGTGACGTATTTAGCTTGTATGCATTGAGCCAGCAACAAGGTGCATATGAAATCAACGTAGTCGACAGCGCCCAGACGTTTCTCTCCGAATCTGCGTTTAATAAAGCCTTCCAGGAATTGTACGCGTATTATAAAGATGCCCAGCTGCTGCAGTTGCAAGTGGTCAACGAGCAGTTACTGGCTATATTTCAAATCGGCAAAAAGATCACCGACATCAAAGTATTTCGCTGGAGTATTGCCAAAGACGGTACAGTGAAATATATCGACGACCGCGGGGAGCGCGATATTGTCGTCCCACCTTCACATGATTTCGAGTGGATTGCCGCGCAACGCGAAGACCATGTGCTGGGTAAACACCCACATATCTCGCTGTTTGACGAAGTGTTTGTGGAAACCATCAACGGTAATCTCACAATAAAAATCGAAAACAACACCGAAGACGGCTTTGGCATTTACAACGAACCGGTCGAAGACACGCATCAGTCCCTAAATGATGCGCAAGTCTATTACGCTAAAGTCGGTTCTTTGATTTTAATGAAAATATTGCCGTATCGCGAAGAACACTGGCGTCACCTAGTGTTTAATACCTTAACGAAAGAAGCCGTGCGCATCGATGCTATTGGTCAGGCGTGTATTCAATTGCCGGAGGATCATGGCATCATTTTCCCGGGTGGTTATTATTTACAGAACGGCCAATACAAACAATTTGACGAGGACATCAGCGGTTTACGTTTCGTGCGCAGTATACGATCGCCAAACGGCGAAGATGTGCTATATGTATTTTACGAGGAAGTGGAAGGAAGGTTGGCGCTGTTTGCCTACAACTTAATTCGTAAAGAGTTACAAAAACCTATTTACGCCCATGGTTACACGCTTTACGATGACGGTAAGGCGCTGGTTTTTAAATCGGAAAGTACTGAGCCTACACGAGTGCATCCCATGCAAATCTGGCAGACGCCATTTTGCAGCGACGAATACGCCAGTGCGTCCACTGTGAAACAATCTTTTTTTGGCAAGATTGGCAATTCCGAACTGGTGCGTGGCATATCCGATTTGTACAGTGTGATACGCACTATTAACGAACAACAAGTCTCTGTGGCGTTGTACGAAGAACTAATATCCAGCTGTCAGCGCATTCTGGATAATTATTATTGGTTGGATTCGGCTGAGACGGGTAATATTGAGACCGCCATTAAAGCCGTTGCCGAAACCGCTGAACTGGTACTGGATGAATTTGAGAAAGTTGCTGCGATTCAAAACCAAACCGCCAAAGCACTGCGTGAGGCGGAAGATTTACAAAGGAGTCTTCTCAAAGAAGTGCGCATCGAAAATTGGAACACGCCTGAACAGTATGTCAAAGCGCTCACTCAGTTACGCAAACAAAGAGGTCATCTGCTGACCTTAAAAGACCTGCGCTATATCGACTTGAGCCGGGTGGAGGCGCTGGACCAGGAGCTGGAAAAAGAACAAAACCACATCAGCAAAAAAACCGCGCAATTTCTCGCGAAAGAATCAGCACTGGCTGCCTATCATGGTAAAATCGCCGAATATCAGAACCAGATCGGTAAAGTGACTACCATGGCGGAACTACAGCCGGTCATTGCTTCCAGTGGGGCAATGGGCGAAGGACTGGATTTGTTAACAGAAATGTTGAGCACGTTAAAAATCGATGACGCCACTCAGCGCACGCAGATATTGGAATCCATCTCCCAAGTCTACGCCAAACTCAATCAAGTGAAAGCTCAGGCTGGCCACAAGCGCAAGGAACTGGGATCGGGCGAAGCCATCGCGGAGTTCGGTGCGCAATTTACGTTGTTTTCCCAAAGTATTACCGGTGCCTTGAGTGTCGCCGACACACCGGAAAAGTGCGATGAACAATTATCCCGTCTGCTGATACAGCTAGAGGAATTGGAAAGCCAGTTCAGCGAATACGATGAATTCTTACCTGATATCATCGCCAAACGGGAAGAGCTCTACGAAACATTTGAGTCGCGAAAACAAGCATTGCTCGATGAACGCCAGCGCCGCGCGCAAAACATCGCCAATGCGGCGGATCGTATCATCAGCGGAATCCAACGACGCGCCAATAGTTTTAAAGAACCAGATGAGCTGAACACCTATTTTTCATCGGATGCTATGGTGGTGAAGCTTCGGGAGTTGGCCAATCAACTTAGGGAACTGGAAGATTCGGTGCGTGCAGACGATATTGAGGCACGCTTGAAGGCGGCAAAAGAACAAGCGATTCGCTCTTTGCGGGATAAACAAGACATATTTGAGCATGGCGGTAATGTCATCAAACTGGGTAAACATCGCTTTAGCGTCAACACTCAGCCGTTGGATCTGACGGTTGTGATGAAGAACGATGTGCAAACGTTGCATTTGACCGGAACTGATTTCTACCAAGAACTGGATAATCCGGAACTTAATGCGTTACGCGATTATTGGGATCAAAGTCTGGTCTCCGAAACCCCGCAAATATACCGTAGTGAATATCTTGCGGCACAAATCATCAAAGCGGCCGAACACAGTCAACATGGCCTGAGTATGCAGCGGCTCAATGCTGCCGTAATCGATGAAGCCGAATTAAAAAAAATAATTCGCGATTTTGCCAATCCTCGTTACCAGGAAGGTTATGAAAAAGGTATTCACGATGAAGACTGTGCGAAAATTCTTCATGTTGTATTGCCAGCGTTGGACGAAGCAGGGTTGCTGGCTTATGGACCGAAATGCCGGGCGTTGGCGGGTATATTCTGGACCAACCATCAAAACGAAAAACAAAAACAATCCTGGCTGGCGCGGGCGCATTCGGCGCAGCAGCTTTCCACCAGTTTGTCCAGCAACTCAGCTATAGAAGTATTGAAACAAGAAATCCAGTCTGCCGTTCAGCTATTTTTACACAACCAACCATTACCGTTTAGCCCTGCAGATGCTGAATTTTCCAGCGAATATTTAGCCAAACAACTGGCCGTTGAACCGCTTACATTTGTCACCAGTCGCATAGGCAACGAATTGGCGCAAAGCCTGTTGGACCATTTGGAGAAAATCGATCACCGCCGTCAGTATATGCAGGCCATCGATAACTTAACTGGTAGTCCTTGTGAACAGTGGCTGTTGACAGAAGCTTGGTTGAATGGTTTTGTCAAATTTCATCAGCGCAGTGAGCAGCAACGTTTCGTTGCTGAAGCAACAGCGATACTAATCACCGCGAACAGACTGGATCGAGCGGTGTCTGCACTTGATTTACAGGTACGTGTTGAAGCGTTAATGGGTGAGCACCCCCGAATCAAAGACCGTGGTTTGACGGTATATGTCGATGAATTTTTGGAACGCTTGAACGAATATATAGCGGTGGGCGCGCAGCACTTTCATCAATTCCAGAAACTGCGACAGCACATTGTTCAACAAAAGCGTAAACAACTTCGTTTGCAGGAATTCAAGCCCAGGCCATTAACATCGTTTGTGCGCAACAAGTTGATCAACGAAGCCTATTTGCCTATTGTAGGCGATAACCTAGCAAAACAAATGGGCGCGGTGGGTGAAAATAAACGCACGGACCTCATGGGGTTGTTGCTGCTGATTTCACCGCCTGGCTACGGTAAAACCACACTAATGGAGTATATCGCCAATCGCCTAGGATTGATTTTTATGAAAATAAATTGTCCTTCTTTAGGCCATGACGTGCGTTCCATTGATCCGGCCAATGCGCCCAATGCTACGGCGCGACAGGAATTGGAAAAACTCAACTTGGCCTTGGAAATGGGTAACAACGTTATGCTTTATTTGGATGATATTCAGCATACCCATCCAGAATTTTTACAAAAATTCATATCTCTTTGTGATGCCACCAGGCGTATCGAAGGCGTATGGCAAGGGCAGACCAAGACTTACGATTTACGCGGTAAGAAGTTTTGCGTGGTGATGGCAGGTAATCCCTACACCGAATCCGGTGAGGTGTTCAAAATACCCGACATGCTGGCCAATCGCGCCGATGTATACAATTTAGGCGATATGCTCAGCGGCCAGGAACAGATATTCGCCTTGAGTTACATCGAAAATGCGTTGACTTCCAATCCGGTGCTGGCGCCGTTGGCGCTACGAGATATGGAAGATGTTTACAAATTCATTCGCATGGCCAAAGGCGAAAACATTCCAGCCACTGAATTGAGCCACAGCTATAGCGCTGCCGAAGTCAATGAAATAGTCAATGTGTTGCAAAAACTGTTTAAGATTCAGGAAGTCATTTTAAAGGTAAATCAAGCTTATATCGCCTCGGCAGCCAGTTCCGACAAATACCGCATCGAACCGCCTTTCAAATTGCAAGGCAGTTACCGCAATATGAACAAGATGGCCGAGAAAATTGTCGCCATCATGGATGTGCAGGAGTTACGGGAACTCATTGACGATCACTACGCCGGCGAGGCGCAGCTGCTGACTACAGGTGCAGAGGAAAACCTGTTGAAACTGGCAGAATTGCGGGGAACCTTAAGCGACGCTCAAAAACCGCGTTGGGAGAGCATTAAAACCGATTACCAACGTCTTAAATCTCTGGGTGGTGACGATATGGATGCTGCCGTGAAGGTGGTAAATCAAATGGCGATTATATCCGAACGCTTGCAGCAAATCGGCACATCTCTGGAAAAAGAACAAGATCTCAGCAAACCCTTTGAAAAATTAGCCAGCCAAATGGCGGATATCAAAACTGCGTTGGCAGGTTCCAAGCTCGATATTAAAGTGATCAACGAACCGCTACCCGGCTTGGAAAAAGCCTTTGCCAAGCTGGCCGATACTATTGATCAGACATTCATGCCCGTGGTTCAATCCATGAACCATAAAATCAATCTGGATTTGAATATATTGAAAAAAGTCACGGAATTGTCGGGGGAGTTACGTAAGTTTACTGGCAGCAAATCCAAGAAAACAACTAAGCAACTCAAACTCAGCGATGAAAACGCCGGTACCGACGGCTTAGATAAATAACTATTGCTTTTTATATTCCAAGTGCAGCTTTCCGTCTTGGGTGTGGAATATCAAGGTCTCATCCTTGATGGACAATCGATCGCATTGATGCAAAATTTTGAAATAATATTGCTCCAGTTTCATTAATTCGGGTGGTCCGGCCATCTTGGTGGCGCCAAGGCCGGGGCCTTGCCATTGAATGACGCCGTTTTCTTTTAATTCAAACTGTCCGAAATAACGATTGACCGGAGCGCCACCGCCGAGTTTACCGTTTTCTTCCAACATGATAGTGATGGGAGATTCTTTTGGTAAGGGCTTGGGTGAGCCGGCGTCCTGCACCCGATTCAACTGCCATTGCACTTTGGATATATCCGTAAGCATTTGTTGGGTAATAGGAGTGCTAACTAACTCGTTTGCCATAGTGTTTAGTGTGTACACAATAATAATGTACGCCAAGGTGATTTTTATTAAAGTGCTCATAAAATCTCCCGTTTATCTTAGAATGGAAACGAGGCAATCAATTTTATAGCCCGTAATTCTTCGCTCCATCGATAGGCGAGGCCGAAACGGTCAAACTCCATTCCTAAGAACGACATTGGATTTTTTGTTCCCAATGTTAAGGCAACCTCATATTCATTGGTCAACTGAAGGGATTGCCTTTCTTCGGATTCGAAATCTAACTCGTCAAAGTAAAAAAACATGATGAAATGTACACCAACCGCAGGGGTTTTCGCCAGTAATTTCATCTTTAACGGCGTAATCAGGTTGACGCCCAAACGCAGCGATGTCGTGGCGCGCTTTTGCGAATCACTGGAATTGTAGCCGGCGAATGTAAACGCGCTGCCAAACACAACTTTTGAAGAACGCCAGTGCCAGTTGTCACCACTGAGCAGGCGCACTCCGGAACCGTAAATAAACGCATTAGTGCCACTGCTGGATTCAGCGCCATAGCCGGCATATAAATACGGAAACAACGTGATATCGTAATATAACGGAATTTCCAGTTCCATGCCCGGCGTGATGGTGGCGGTGGCAAAATCCTCTTCAAAAATTTTATCAATAATGTCTTTTATTTCATATTTGAAATTGTGGTACCCGAACGTCAGCGGCATCACAAATTTAACGCCAAACTTTTTCTCTGATATTGGCCGAAGAGTGTATGATATCGGAATATGGAATATTTGCACGGTAGTATCTCCGACTTTGTAAGCACCGGTTCCAAACTCATGGGCGTAATACCAGTTAATCAGATTTTCATCTTTGATTTCCTCACCGTACAGCGGTGACAGGTACATCCCCATAAGCGACAATAGGAACACAATCCAGCCAAATGACCGGGCATCGGGAGGCAAACGGAATGCTATTGATACTCTATGCATTGCCATAGTGTATACCTGAACTGGACGTGGAAATTTAATATTGATATATGCTGGCTGAAATCGCACACTAACTGTAATCGCACAACGGACAAAATTAAGTTGCCCTGGAAAAACAAAATACCCAATTATGTTATCCCCACGAATCCAGCTCTATACAAGAACTGCGGCGGCTATGATGTTAGCTGTGGTGTGCAGTTTGGCAAGTGCCACTCCACCATTTGCCAAAAACAGCCAGCACGTGTCTTTTAATCTTGGTTTTAGCGATTCGCTAAATAAAGATTATGTAGGATTCGGTTTGGGTTACCGGTATTTCCTGTTGGATGGTTTCAACGTGGGTTTGGATTTTGACTTACTTCTGGGGGACAATCCTATTATCTACAGAGTGTCACCCGAGATCCGCTACGTTTTTTACCCGCTGAAGACGTTCATCCCATATGTGGGCGCATTTTATCAGTACAACTACATCGTGGATATGGAAAACAAGGGAGGATTTGGCGCTAGAGCCGGCCTTTACACTCCGCTGTGGTCACAGACGTATGTTGGATATGGTCTAAGCCTAGGGGAACTCCGACAGTGCGAAACCGAGCAGTACGGCAAGTGTTCGACCGCGCAAATTGAATTGAATCTTTCTTTGCAGTTTTAATTTCCCGCCTTCTATTTTGTGCCGTCACCTACAATAAGGCATTGAATTTGCAATAATTCCTGCAGTAACTCATATAATCGTGCTGATGGCCGATATAAGCACGATAAGCTTGAACCAATAAATGAGTACCAATGTAAACATGCGGGAATCAACACACACTGGCCTGGAAACCTGGCGGCGATTGATTGAACAACTGCCGGATGCCGTGTTGTGTGTGGATGCGTGTGGCAAAGTGCATTTCGAAAATCCCAATGCTATCAATCTGTTAGGATACGATAGCGACGAATTTGCGCGTTTGGAAGTCAGCGCCATGGTATTCGATGCCGTACATCAGCACGCCTTGGACGCTGCGGTGCTCACCCAGTTGGCCCGTTCGGGTGAAAGTCGCGAAGTTTTGATCAAACGCAAGGATCTTTCTCTTATCCCGGCTTTACTATCTGTGAGTTCTTTTAACCTGTCGGATCTCGCCAATGCCCACTTGGTGCTTCTTAAAGACATTCGTCAGCTCAAACTATCTGAAACGTCGTTCCATAGAGAGAAAAAACTGCTGGAAATTTTATTGAACAATATCAACGAAGCTGTTTTTCTCGCCCCGATTACCGCCGAAGGGGTGCACGGAAATTTTGTGGAAGTCAATGATGTGGCTAGCCGCCGGTTAGGCTACAGCAAACAAGAACTTCTCAACATGAACGCCCGGACGATTAATCCGGCGGCCAATCTCGGCAGGGTTAAAGCGTTTGGCAAACACATCCGCCGGGAGATGGATACTATTTTTGAAGCTATTCATGTGGCGAAAGACGGCACGCAAATCCCCGTGGAAGTGGTCGCCAAAATCATCGGTATAGATGGCCAGGACTATGTGTTGTCGGTGGTGCGCGATCTTCGTGAGCACAAACGCTTACAGCAAAGTGAGGCCCGCTTTGGAAGGCTTATCGATCATTCGTGGGAGGAGATCTACATCTTTGACAGTGAATCCTTGAGATTTTTACAAGTAAACCAAGGGGCGCTGAACAATCTGGGGTACTCCTCCAAAGAAATACAGCAATTGACAGTTACTGAAATAAAACCGGAGATTTCCGAGGACGATTTTCGCAAACTGACCAAGCCACTATTCGATGGCAGCCGCAGTCGGATTATTTTTGAAACCATACATAGGCGCCGGGACGGCAGCGTTTACCCTGTAGAGATTCGCTTGCAATTGTCCCACAGCGAAGTGCCGCCGGTATTTCTGGCTAACGTGCAAGACATTACCGAGCGGAAAAAGGCCGAGAGCCATTTGCAATTCCTGGCGAATTACGATTCATTGACCGGCTTGCCCAACAGAAGTTTGTTTCTCGACCGGCTGAGTATGGCGATAGAACACAGCAAGCGCACCAACACATTGACGGCCTTGATTTATTTAGACATGGACGAGTTCAAGACCATTAACGATACTTTAGGCCATTTGGCCGGCGATGAGTTGTTGCGGCAGGTGGCTAAGCGTCTTCAAGGTTGTGCACGTAAGTCCGATACGGTGGCTCGTCTCGGAGGCGATGAATTCACCGTGATAGTGTCGAATCTTAACAACACCGCCGGCGTCGAAATGGTTGTGAAAAAAATTATCGAAAGTATCAACGCTCCGTTTCATATCAGCGGCCAAGACCTGATGGTATCAACCAGTCTTGGTGTGACATTTTTTCCCTTCAGCGATAAAGATGATGTTTACACCTTGGTAAAACAAGCCGATTCGGCCATGTATCAAGCCAAGCGTCGTGGCAAGAATACCTTTGAATTCTATACCGCGCAATTATGGCAATCCGAAATCCGCCGGGTAAAGGTGGAGCATGCCGTGAAAAATGCGCTAGCACTTGGTCAGTTGGAGGTGTTTTATCAACCCCGTGTGAATTTGCTCAACTCTAAAATCGTAGGAGCTGAAGCGTTGTTGCGTTTTAATCATCCTGATCTGGGCATGGTCTCACCAAGCGAATTTATTCCTATAGTGGAAAAATTGAATCTTATAAACGATATTGGTGAGTGGGTATTATTGCAGGCTTGCAAACAATTGCGCTTATGGCTTGCTAACAATATAGATTTTCGCATGTCCGTAAACGTGTCCGCGCGGCAGTTGGACAGTGATCGGTTTGTAACGCAACTCCAAAAAGTGTTGGATGATACAGGTATATGTCCTAATAACCTGGAAATCGAAATAACCGAAGGAGTGCTGGTATCCCAGTCCGAACAAGCCAGCAACGCTTTGTTAGCGATAAAAAGCATGGGAGTGAAAATATCCCTGGATGATTTCGGTTCCGGTTATTCTTCCTTGAACTATTTAAAACGTTTTGCGATTAACGTATTAAAAATCGACCGATCCTTTGTAATGGATATCGGAAAAAACTTGGATAGCGAAGTGATTGTGCAGGCAGTCATCGGATTGGCGAAAAATCTCAATTTAGAAGTCACCGCCGAAGGCATAGAAACCAATTTTCAACTTCAATTTCTAAAAGACAGTGGTTGTCATGAGGGGCAGGGTTATTATTTTTCCAAGCCCATAACCTCCAATCAACTGGAGAAAATGTTGCAGGATCAAGTTAAAAAAGCCTCATGAGCAAAAGGCGGCAAATGCCGCCTTTTGTCAATTTCCCATTTCATTACGCCGCGCGTCCAAATGTATCCAATTTATTGGTTACCACAGGGCTTGGGAAATCGTAGAATTTTGCCAGCGTTGCTTCCTCGAGTTCAGGATCAGCCGATTTTACATCGGATTTCGAGGCAAACGTGTTGGTATAGGCCAACGCATAGAAAGGATCCCATGCCATAATCGCTGACATCATCACGGGAATGGCCAACAATGCGGTTATGCTTTGCCAGACGATTTCCGTGCTAGTGAACGCAGTGCCTAACAACAACACACCAACTCCGAATCGGGTGATCCGGTCCACTGTACCGACATTTGGGCAACTCCAACTGCGTTGTTGAATTTCCCCTTCAGTTTCGCTGTAGTGGTTAATACCGAAAAGCGCATGCAGGGGATCCCACGCAGTTATACCGCTGGCAATAAGGGGAATAGCAATCAAAGCGGAAATACCCCACAAACCCAACGGTGTAGGCGCAGCCACTAGCAAGGCGACAATCAGCGCTGAGCCTGTCAAAATGCGAACTTCGCGCCCTTCATAACTTATGTTAGGCGATAATATACTGCGAGCGATAGTTTTTTGCGTTTGTGTACTCATAAAACCCTCCATTGTATTAGTCCATAGTGTTTGTTTCGGGTTAGTGTTGCTTGATGTTGCAACGCCGCTTTTTTTGTATCTGTGATAAATTATGGGGGGTGTTGGTTCAATAGACAAATTGAAAGTCGGAAAGATAACTATCGAAAACTATCCATACATACAAAAATAATAGGGTTAAAGTGGCTGCTCAGTCACTACTTGTTTGTCACTTTCAAGCGCGGATCTATGTCGCCTGCAAGCTCATGCAATTGCTGAGATAGACGTTGGCCTTCTATGTGAAGAAATTCCAAGAAGGCTTTGGCAACCACGGAAAGCTCCTTGCCTTTGGGGTATACCACATGCCAACTGCGGTTTATAGGAAAATGTTCCGTGTCCACAATGGCTAAAGGGCCATTTTTGCCTTCCAATAGGATCGAATGCAAAGACAGCACCGATATGCCCAACTGGCCAATAATTGCGTGTTTAATCGCTTCATTGTTGTCAAATATCATTCTGATATTAGGCTTTAGCTCATGAGCCTCGAACAACGCTTCCACCGTGCTACGTATGCCAGAGCCCACTTCACGCATGATTAGCGGCTGCTCAGCCAATTCTTTTAAGCTGAGCTGCGTTGCGCGCTTAGCCAACGGATGGTCGACACTGGCCATTACATACAGCGGATTTGGCGCGAAGACCTGCGAATATATATCCATTTCCAGTGGCGGATTGTGGCCAAGAATATAAAGATCATCTGCATTGTTTTTCAAACGTTGTAAGATGGTGTTACGGTTTTGAATAGTTAAGGATAGTTCTATTTCAGGATAGAGCTGGGAAAAGTGTCCAAGCGCTTCGGGAGCGAAATATTTCGCTGTAGTGATTGCCGCCAGCTTGAGGGTGCCGCGTTTCATCCCTTTGAGGTCCGCCACAGCCATGTCCGCGTTATCTAAGGTATTGAAAACATCCCTGCAGGCTTTGTGCAAAATATTACCGGCTTCGGTAAGGTGAATTTCTTTGCCCACTTGCTCCAACAATGGCAGACCCACCGCATCATTGAGATTTTTGATTTGCGTGGATACCGTCGATTGAGTGAGAAACAACTCTTCACCGGCGCGGGAAAAGTTTCTCAACCGTGCCACCGCCTCAAATACCTGCAGTTGGCGTAGGGTAACGTGACGAACTAGTTTTAACATTCTGATTTATATCTGGTAGCCACAGCCAAACGCCACGTGTATACCACGTGGCGGTAGTGGAATATTTGTGCAAGTTGTATTTTGGATTAAATAGGAATGCTAGGAATTATTATCAAGTCCCAGAAACACTCTGGAAGCTAACAAAAAGTTTTCGATAGCGCTTTTTTCGATGGTATTGATCTCTTTTTTTATGGTCGGTATCGCATAAAACAGCGATTCAATAGAAGGAGGGGTGGTCTGAATGAGTTTTTCCTGGTTCATCGAGAAAATTCCTCCTATTTTTGTGTGTTAAACGAACAGCGTGTATTTATTATCCTAGTTTTTTAGTCAACATTAATCAAATAAAGTTTAGTTATAGCTAAAAATCGCACCCAAATATTTTTAATGTGTGAAACGCGCCCCATTTTTTGTGGGCTTAAGTCCTTCTGTTTAATAAGTGTGAATCAATTTTCGTCGGCTGACTATAGGGAAGACCTTAAAAGTTATGCAAAGATGATGAGTCTACAAGCTTGTGGACTAAAGGAATCGCAGCGTTTATTCTCTCTTTTTTATAAAATATAAGTTTGCGGTAACACGAGTTTTGAATCCGCGGCAATAACAAACACCTAGAGCCGGACAGCTTAATGAACTCCAGCAGCCAAACGAAAAATCCACAGTTGGGAGTCGCCGTTTTACGACGTACACTATTGCTTGTCGCATTATGGTGGTTGCTGAGCAAAGGAGATAGTCTGTCTTGGCTTGTGGGTTTACCGGCGGTCACGTTGGCCGTGGTTGTCAGCTTCAAACTGACACCGCCACGACCATCTCGTTGGCGGCCGCTGGCGGTTTTGCGTTTCATTCCTTTTTTTATGCTTGAATCCTTGCGCGGCGGTTGGGATGTCAGCTTACGGGTTTTTCATCCCGCCTTGCCGATAAATCCTGGTATCCTCCAATACACCACCCGTTTACCCGCAGGCTTGCCACGCATGTTACTACTTAACGTGACTAGCTTGTTACCCGGCACTCTAAGCGCCGATTTGCAAGACAATCAATTGACCTTGCATGTACTGGACAGGGATGCGTCCATCGCCGCAGAATTGCGCCGCCTGGAATCCAGAATCGCCGATTTATTTCGTTTCAACCAAGCGGGGGAATCTCCATGACTTCGTGGCTTATTGTTGCCGCCATCGTGTTGTTGATAACCATCGCTGCCGGATTGATACGCGTCATGCGTGGACCGAGCCGTGCCGACCGGATGACTGCGGCACAATTATTCGGTACTTCCGGGGTCGCTTGGATTTTGCTGTTAAGCGCTATCGATGACAATTCAAGTTATATCGACGTGGCTCTGGTACTGGCTTTGTTGGCCGCTGTTACTGCGGTAGCTTTTGTAAGGCGTGCCTGGCCTGTAATTGGGGAAGCAGACCGTGACCGTGAGTGAAATTAGCAGCGCGGTATTGATCGCTGTCGGTTTGTTCTTTTTCATCGCCGGCACGATTGGTCTATTGCGGCTGCCGGATTTGTTTGCACGTCTGCATGCGTTAACCAAAGCCGATAACTTGGGATTGGGTTTTGTGGCCGCGGGTGTTGCCCTATACAGCGCCTCCTGGGTCATTGCGCTCAAACTGCTTCTCATATGGATGCTGGTGATGCTTTCCAGTGCCGTGGCCTCGCATTTAATTGCACAAGCTGCGCTGCGTCGAGGAACCAAACCGTGGCAGAAAACACCTTAATGTGGATTTTGGATGGCTTAATCGTATTGACGCTGTTGTGGCTGGCGTGGCGCGCGCTGGCTAGTGATGATTTGTTCAAAGGTATCGTTTTGTTCATCGCTTTCGGCTTAGTACTTTCTCTGGCGTGGCTGCGCTTAAGAGCTCCGGATGTTGCGTTGGCGGAGGCGGCTATAGGTGCGGGATTGACCGGCGCATTGTTGCTTAGCGCCTACGCTAAGTGGGGTGGCACTCCCGGTTCCGCAAACAAACCGGAATCTGATAGTCATATAGATAGTTAAATAAAAAATGACAGGAAAATTCATCGCAAAAAATTTTGCACTTCTTATCATTGCAGGATCTGTTTTTGCCGTTTTAGCCTGGTCGGTGTGGTCACTGCCACAATCAACCGGCCTTACATTTACAGTGCAAGCGCAAATGGAACGCAGCGGCGTTACGAATCCGGTTACGGCGGTGCTACTTAATTTTCGCGCTTACGATACCTTGCTGGAAGTGGGCGTACTGCTGTTGGCGCTATTGGCAGTATGGGCTTTCGCTCCCATTGACGATAACTATGACGAGGCAGTGACCCCGCCCGCGACGGCACAAAAAGCATTAACCGCGTTTCTAGTGCCGGTGCTGCTTGTGGTGGCCGCGTATTTATTATGGGTGGGCGCCTCCAAACCCGGCGGGGCGTTTCAAGCCGGTGCGTTGCTGAGCGGTGCGGCGGTTTTATTGGCGCTTACCGGTGTTCCTTACCAAGCCACAGGCATTGGTCTGCGTCTGTTATTAAGCATCGGCTTATTAATGTTTATCAGCGTGGGTTTGGCCATGTTTCCGAGTGCATTCTTACAATACCCGGGCGACTGGGCCGGTGTACTGATTCTTGTGATCGAAACCGCAGCGATGATTTCAATAGGCGTCACTTTGGCGTTATTGTTTTACGGCCGCGTGCCTGATTCGCAATTGTCCGTTCCTCCTAAGCAGGATCACTACACCGACACAGACAAACTCCAAAGCGATGCAAGGGATATCTCATGAGCGCGGAACACCTCTATCTGCTCACCGGCATGGCGCTGTTTGTAATGGGGGGGGTATACGTGGTTAGTAACCCACAACTGCTGGGCAAGATACTCGCTATTAACGTTGCAGGTAGCGGTGTATTTATGGTGTTGATCACCATTGCCTATCGAGCTCGCGCGGAGTATCCCGATCCTGTGCCCCAAGCCATGGTATTGACCGGTATTGTAGTTGCCGTCAGCGCCACTGCAGTCGCCTTGGCGCTTGCAGTGCGGGTGCGCAACGCCTCGTCCGACAATGACACGGATAAAACCACAGAAGAATAACTGACTTTACAATCTAATGTTGGCCGCTGAATATATATTAGTTCTACTGATTGTTTTGCCTTTGACTGCGGCAGTAGTGGCGTTTTTATGGCCGCGATATGCCGCCCCAGTGGCATTAGTGAGCGCAGCGGCTATGTTGTTATTGAGCGCCAACCTGGCGTTGCTCATCACGGCCACCGAACCCATTCGGTATAATTTGGGTGGCTGGCAAGCGCCGTTGGGCATTGCTCTATACGCCGATGGATTGGCCGTGCTTATGGTGAGCATGACCGCAATCGTAGGGATTGCCGTTGCGGCTTACGCCAGGGCATATTTCCAGCCGGGTGATTCGGCAACAGGCTCTAGGGTGGCATTGTTCTGGCCTTTATGGCTGCTTTTGACGGCGGGATTGAACGCGCTGTTCTTGTCTATCGATGCCTTTAACATTTACGTGACCTTGGAATTGGTAGGTTTGTCCGCGGTGGCTCTGGTGGCCATAGCGCAAAAACCCGAAGCGCTTCGCGCGGCCATGCGCTATTTACTGGTGAGCCTTTTAGGCTCGTTGGCATATATGCTGGGTGTGGCGCTGTTGTATGCGCAGTACGCCACCTTGGACCTTGAAATGTTGCATCTTAGCATGAACGCTACACCGGCGACATGGACAGCACTGGTCTTAATGAGTAGTGGTTTAATGCTCAAAGCCGCACTTTTTCCTTTGCATTTCTGGCTACCGCCGGCGCATTCCAGCGCACCGGCGCCGGTCAGCGCCTTATTATCGGCGTTGGTGGTCAAAGCGGCGTTTTATTTGGTGCTGCGGCTTTGGTTGCATGTCTTTGAAGAAATCGTCACTGTTAATGCTGCGCAACTTATGGGGATGTTGGGCGCAGGCGCGATCCTATGGGGATCACTACAAGCCTTGCGCGCCGAAAGGTTTAAACTGCTGGTGGCATATTCCACAGTGGCACAAATCGGGTATTTGTTTCTTGCTATTCCACTGGCACAGACTGAAGGCGCCTCCCTGGCGGCGGCCAGTGCGGCGGTTTACCTGGCGTTATCGCATGCTTTCGCCAAAGCCGCCATGTTTACCACCGCGGGCACTGTGCTTCATGTGGCAGGCCACGACCGCATCCGCGACATGGCCGGCATCAGTCAAAGTTATCCGTTAACCGCATTTACCATGGGATTAGCAGGTATGGCATTGATCGGCTTGCCCCCCAGTGGCGGATTTATGGGCAAGTGGCTGATGCTGAATGCGGCTTTTGTCAGCGGTCAATGGTGGTGGGTAGTGGTTCTTCTTGTTGGCAGCCTGTTGGCAGCGGCTTATGTGTTTCGTGTGATTTCCCATGCTTTCACTCACTTGGAACAAATACCTTACCAAATCAAACTCGATTGGAAGCTGGAATGGCCAGGCTTGCTGCTGGCACTGTTGGCGGCACTACTCAGTATCCTGGCGCTTCCTTTGTTTGATGCACTAAACATCAGCACTGTATTAAGCGGCACACCGCTCACAGAGAGCAAACCATGAATTTAAGCACGTCTTTGCCCGCATTGATCGTTTTAAGCTCATTGTTGCCGGGGGTGGTCATCTTTTTCCTGCGTGAAGATCAGCCCGGTTTACGTATCACCCTAAATATGTTTGGTGCCACGGTGAAACTTGTTCTGGTGGGTTTTTTGTTATGGGGGGTGTCTCATGGTCAGCAATTTGAGTCGCGACTGACGTTGCTACCCGGTTTGGATCTGGTGTTAAATGCGGATGCCTTATCCATGATGTTTGTTGCCTTATCAACGGTATTGTGGTTTGTAACCACGGTTTACGCCATCGGTTATTTGGAAGATTCTCCCCATCGCAGCCGCTTTTTCGGTTTTTTCAGTTTATGTGTTAGCGCCACCATCGGGATCGCTTTGGCTGGCAACTTGGTGACGTTCTTTATATTTTACGAAGTATTGACCTTGTCTACTTTTCCCCTGGTAGTGCATCGCGGCACACCAGAAGCACTGCGCGCCGGAAAAATTTATCTGGCCTATACCTTAATCGGTGGCACTGTATTTCTGGCCGGAGTGGCTTGGTTGCGCGCCTTGGCCGGTCCTCTGGATTTCACCGAAACGGGGATTTTATCGGCGCGCTCGGATCTTGACCCAGCTACCTTAAAAATCATTTTTGTGCTGCTTATCGGCGGACTGGGGGTTAAAGCAGCATTGGTACCGCTGCACGGTTGGTTACCCAAAGCCATGGTGGCGCCAGCGCCGGTCAGCTCGTTGCTGCATGCGGTGGCGGTGGTGAAGGCCGGTGCGTTCGGCATAGCGCGGGTAGTCTATGACGTTTACGGCATCGAATTCGCGCAACAACTGAATCTAT
>Ga0209536_100003718_pt1 | contig 24374 bp, 23 predicted proteins | sample DeeMarSeWOR28_12_FD_187461 | JGI IMG/M metagenome (GOLD analysis project Ga0209536, IMG submission 187461) | Marine sediment microbial communities from White Oak River estuary, North Carolina - WOR-2-8_12 (SPAdes) (version 2) | ecosystem: Environmental > Aquatic > Marine > Intertidal zone >...
GTGCATCAGCCAGGGTCTGGCCAATCTCTTGAGCTTCTTGGTGGGTGGAATGCCCATGTGCCACGGTGCCGGAGGATTGGCAGCCCATTATCGCTTCGGGGCGCGAACAGCAGGATCAAATATACTGATAGGTGGTATATTCGTTATCCTTGCCCTTTTTCTGGGGACCCACTCTTTGACCGTGGTTTATCTCCTGCCCATGTCCGTGTTAGGCGTGTTACTGATATTTGCCGGTAGCCAGCTTGCACTGACCATAATAGACCTTAATGAGAGGAAGGACCTGTTCGTGGCATTGGTGATTTTGGGAATTACCCTCGCCTCCAATCTTGCAGTCGGCTTCGTGGTGGGTATTGCCCTCGCATATGCTCTCAAATCAGAAAGGCTTAGCGTCTAACGTTTATTGCATAGGGACCGTATCATAATTTCATTGCGAGGGAGTGAAACGACCGAAGCAATCTCAGAAGCTATTGAAAACAAAAAGATTGCCGCGCTCCTCCCGCCTCCGCGGGAGTCGCTCGCAATGACCAAAAGGGATTGCGACACAGTTTCATAGCGCCCGGCGCAAAGCGAAGTTGACTTATCTTTGGATCCGCCTCTCGGACTGGGCTTTCTGATCACACAACCTCCTGCGGAAAGACCATTTTTCCACAGATCTTGAGGTCATATCCGTTCAGGTCGTTTGCCAGTTCCTTGAAAGCCTTATCATTGAGAAGTCCCAGAAAAAGCTGCACCCTCTTCTCAAAGAAGCGCTCTTTCGAGATGAGAAGATCGAATCGCTCCCAACGGAGGGGTAGAAAGTCCAGGTCTAGAAGCTTGGCAACCGTCCTGATTGCCGGACCTGCATGTGCCCTTCCGCTGAGTACCTCCATTCCCACGTCTAAATGAGACGCCAGCTCCTTGTTGTAGCCGTCGATCCGGTCGCCTGTAATACCCGCCTTTTCCAGTTCCCGGTCCAGGAGCAAGCGTGTCCCTGTCCCCATTGAACGGTTGACAATCCGCATCCCGGGCCTTCCCAGGTCTGCGAAGCCCTGAATGTTCTTTGGATTTCCTTTTTGCAGCAGGATGCCCTGTTCCCTCAGGCAAAAATTGACCACACCAGGCAACTGCCCCAATTCCTCCTTTGCAAAGAGGAAATTATAGTCCGCTTCGTTGTCCTGGAGGAGATGACTGCTTGCGATATGGCAGAGGTTCTTCTTCAGGGCCTTTATTCCCCCCAAACTTCCTAAATTACAGAAGGCCGCCAAAAAATCCGGATAAAGCCGGCTGAAAAGGGAAATGGTCCTCTCCAAAAGAATGTCGTTGCTCCCCCCAATGATCAAGAGCTGTTGGCCAGGTTTTGCGCCCTCTTCCCCTTCAGGATAGTTGATCGTCTGGCTTTCCAGCCACTTCTCCACAAGGTGCCGCGGGAACAACCATTTTCCTGTCACCTTGGTGGCCGGCAGGCCCTTGTCGCTGATCAGGGTATAGACCACCTTTTCATTGATATCCAGAAATTCAGCCACTTCACGGGTGTTGAGAAGGGTCTTTTTCTCCATAAGCTGTTTATCCTCCTTGCTTGAAGGATTAGATCATAGGGCGAATCATGTGTAAATGATCGGGAAATTTGCTGACTACAACCTCAAAACACCTCTATTGACTGTTCTGGGCAGCGCACCCCCACCTTCATCCCCACCCGGATATCAAGGTCCTCAAGCCTCTCTTTCGAAATAAGCACACTGAGCATGATACCCACATCCACCAGGGCCCGAACCCGGCTGTTCTCATCGGTAAGCTGGATTAACCTTCCCGTGAATGCATTTCTGGGGGATAAGTCGCCTTCTCTCTGCCCGACTTTGATCCTCTCGGGATCGATGGATATCCGCACAGGACCCGGTTTCCCATTCTTCACATGCAGTTCCATACCCCCTTGAAGCATGCAGACCTTGTCGCCCTTTTCATCTTCCTTGATAAAACCGCTGAAGATATTCTCATAGGTTGACCGAGCGACCCTCCCCTCGAACAGGAACACGGTCTTTTCGGCCAGTCGTGAAGCCTGAATCATGTTATGGGTGGTAAAGATGACGGAGATATCCCTTTTCTGATTGATCTCCCCGATGATCCGTTCGATGACAATCTGATTTTCCACATCCACGCTTGCGGTGGGCTCATCCATCAAGATGACTTCCGGAAAGCAGGCCAGGGCCCTCGCGATAGCCACTCTCTGGGTTTCACCCCCTGAAAGCCTGTGAGCCATGGCATCCCGGAAAGAGAGCATGCCCACCAACTCAAGAAGTTCCTCCACCAAACGTTCTCTTTCAGTCTTCTCGATCTTGCGTATTCGCAGGGGGAAGGCCACGTTGTTTGCCACCGTGGACGTGAACAGAATCGGCTGCTGCTGCACAAGGACGAGTTTTCGCCGGAGATCGATCAAATTCCCTCCAGCAAAATCGACTCGCTTACCTTTGAACCGGATCTTGCCCGATGTGGGGCTCAGAATAAAGGTGAGGATCTTTAGGAGTGTTGTCTTGCCTGCGCCGTTGGGGCCCAGTAGGCCTGTGACCTGACCCTCCTCCAGGATCAAATCTTCGATGTCCAGCACGGTCCGGTGATTGTAGACCTTTTTCAAGTGTCTCAATTCATAAAGCATCGTGTTATACCCGGGTCTTGCCCTGGAAGTAGTGGAATATGATATTCATACCGAAGCTGACAGTGAGGAGTACAATCCCCAAGGCCACACTCAGGATGAACTCCCCCTTATCATATTCAAGGGCCATGGCCGTAGTCATGTTCCGCGTGAATCCCTTGGCATTTCCACCGAGCATCATACTGATACCCACCTCGGCAATAACCCGTCCAAAGGCCATAATGACCGCTGCCACGAGCCCAAAACGGGCCTCGCGGAATACTATCCATGCGGTCTGGAGCGCGTTTGCCCCCAATGTCAAGGCGGTCTCCCGGTAGCGCTCGTCAATACGGCTTACCGCAGAAATGGTGAATGTGGTGACGATGGGTATGATCAGGATGACCTGGCCGATGATCATAGCCTCCTGGGTGTAGAGGAGATCAAGGTGACCGAAAATTCCCCTCCTTGAAATAAAGGCATAGACAAAAAGGCCGATCACCACGGTGGGAAGGGCGAGCAGGGTGTTGAGCACAGTAATGAGCAGTGCTTTTCCCCGAAACGCCCTGAAGGTGATGAGGAATCCGGCGGGTATGCCGACTAAGCTGGCAATGAGCGTGGATGTGGAACTCACCTTCAGGGAGACACCGATGATTTCCAGCAGTTCGGGGTCCAGTGACCCCAAGAGCAGTATGGCTGATAAAAGGCTGTCGACGAAAAAGTCCATGATTTCAGTTGTTTGCCTAGTCCGATTTGGCAACCGGTACGGGTACGGCATCCGGGAAGAAGGCCTGCTGTCCCTGGATTTTGTAATTGGCAATCAGGGACTGGGCCTTTGGAGAGACCAGCCATTTTGCAAAGGTCTCTGCCATTTCATATTTCACGTGGGGGTATTTTTTGGGATTCACGGGAATGACACCGTACGGATTAAAAAGGGCCGGATCACCCTCGCAGAGTACATCGAGATCAAGACCCTGTTTGCGGCCGAGCTTATAATTAAGAAAGGTCCCCCGGTCGGCAAGGGTATATGCCTGCTTTTCCTCTGCAAATATGAGGGCCTTGCCCATACCCTGACCAATGGAAAAATACCACTGGCCAATCCCGCCAGGAGACTTGAACGACACCTTCCTCTTTTTCCCCTTTTTAACAATCTCTTTGGTCTCGGTTTTCAGGGGCAGTCCCGTCGCTTCCCAGAGTTGCTGTTCCTTGGTGTGGGTGCCGCTGTCATCCCCCCGGGATACGAATTTGGCCTTTGCCTCGGCAATTCTTTTCAAGGCCGTGGCAGCATCTTTCTTACCTCTGATCCCAGCAGGATCGGAAGCAGGGCCCAGTATCACAAAATCGTTATGCATGACCGCATAGCGCTGGGTACCGTATCCTTCGGTCACAAACTTTTCCTCGCGCGTCTTGGCATGCACAAAAATCACATCCACGTTGCCGTCCATCCCGTCCCTGATAGAGGCACCGGTCCCCTTCGCGAAAACCTTGACAGAAATACCCGTATCTTTCTTTAAAACGGGTAGAAGAACATCCAAAAGCCCGGAGTTTTCCGTGCTCGTGGTCGTAGACATCTTGATGACCTTTTCCTCAGCATCACTCCTCGACCCTAATGTCATGAGGCAGAAAACAAGAGCTAGGATTATCAGAAAACCTCTTTTCTTCATCATTTCCCCTCCATAATTCAGAATGTATTTTGCATTTCCCCCTGGAATCGGCTCATTTGTCACAACCAGCCACAGGCTTGTATAGCCCCTTTCAATACAGCATTGGGTTAATATAAGTCAACATTTTTATTTTATTTTATTTTATAAAATTATATTAACTAAAAATTACCAATCAAACCTTATAAGGTGGCCTCGGGCATCTGAGTGCAGTTTTTACGGGTGGAAGGTTGCTGGGATGGTCTTGTTATGGATCTCTGGAGGAAGTCGGTCGCACTGACCAGAATAGATCTCAGGAACGGGAAGATCCTGCTGCTCGGATGGGTATTGTCGGAAATGACGCTTGCGTGCAATCTTATATTTGCTTCATGATAGGTAATTCAATGGTTTACGCTCTCAGATCGAAACCTTTGTGGACTGCCGCTATGCGCTATGCTCCCTGCGCTTTGCCGAACTTGTTCATCTCATCACCCACCTCTTCCCTGCCCTTATCATAAACTGACACTCCAGGATCGAGGGCATTTTGGCCCTTAACCTTTCATAATCAAGATCAGGGTAGTCGCTCAGCCTCTTTCCTCCGGTCAGGTTAAACCGAATGACCAAGTCTTTGTCGAACCGCCAGAAGTGACCCTCTATAGCCTCTTCCAGGTCCCCTGCGCTCAATCCAGCAGCCTCTATGTTGACGATCTCCATATCGTATGTGGGCAGCGCCATGAATCGCGTTTCGATTCTGTCGTTGAGGACCTCCCCCATCACAAATCCCTTCTCTTCATTCATCTCTGCAAAGCTTATCCTCTGGGTCGATCCTGGATAGACAAAGTGCAATCGCGGTTTCAGGGGGTGATAAAGGATTTGATGCCGATGGATATGCCCGGCAGCAATGTACTCGAAATCCAGAGGGACGGTTTGTCTTGAGACCGTATCTGGGCGACCCTCGCGAAAGGTAAAATCAACGGGTCCCACAGTGGCCTGATCAAATGCCTGGTGGATCACCAAGATATTGAAATCGGATCTCAACCCTTCATACTCCGTCTCCTCCAGTGCCTTCAGGAAAGTCCGCCGGGAATCTTCTCTGATGAAGGGGAACCCTGCAATGCCCACTGAATATCCGTCCAGAGTCAAAGATAGGGATTTTGGTCGATCAAAGACAAAGACGTTTTTGGCGCCATGAAAGAGATCGAATGGGAACTCAGACCTCTCATGATTGCCAGGGATGAGCAACACGGAGATGCCCGCTCTCACAAGATCCTTGAAGGGCCGAACCAGCTCATCAAGAACTTCTCTTGGGATGTAATACTTGTTAAAGAGGTCTCCGCTATGAATGAAAAGATCGGCCCCTATCTCAATGGCATGCTCCACGATAGAGACAAAATTCTCAAAGAGGGAGTCAGCCCTATTCTGCCTTCCCACGGGATCAGACTGTGCGATCTTGGTAATCTCGAATCCGAGATGTGTATCCGCCGTATGGATGAACTTCAAAATGCCCTCTTAAAAACCTAAATACTAGATCCAAGTGAATGATATTATATTTGACTTTATATGTCATGGATTTGGGAAAAATAGGATCTGCCATTTCCAAACGCCGAAACAAGCCTTTTTCTCGATTCCAAGAACCGTAATTCTCTTCCCTCCGGGTTTAAATCTAAGACTAAAGTACTAGCAAGTATTAGTAGCCGGTCTATGCGCATTAGACAAAAATCAGAACTTCTACCGATAGTTTTTCTATCAAATTTGCTTTTAAATATAGGTACCTTACAGGAGAAGAGGAGATTCTATAAAAATGACGAACAACCGCCGGCGAGCCTTTCCAGTCATTAGCTCACTTCAATATAGATTCCTGGCCATGACCCTTATTTATAGCTTTATCATTGTTTGCTTCTTTGCCGTTGCCGTATTTGCCCCGGATATTTTAGAGATGCGGGACCAAAGCCTTAGCCAGGAACTCCGAAGCAGTGCTGCCAGTCGGGTGCTGGTTAAGCATACGTGGGTCTGGCCAGCAGTTCTCTCCCTTATCATTGTGCTTTCCTTACACTCATTCCGCGCATTCCATAGAGTCATAGGTCCGTTGTATCGGTTTCGATGGGCTTTTGAACAAATAAGAAGCGGAACCCTAGTATTCCGTGTGAAGACAAGAAACAAGGATTATTTACAGACTGAGGAACAGGCGCTCAACAACATGTTGGAGGTACTTAGCGGAAAATTGGAGCTTGTAAGGGAAGCCTCCAAAGAGGCCTTCCAATCTGTCGATGAACTGGAAAAGGCCGCCAACATGGGCAATGGGTGGACGAAGGCGCAGATGGATTTGCTTCGCGCTCACCGTGATCATCTGGAACGGCTCCTCAGTGAGGTTCAGTTTTTTCGGCCTCAAAACGAAGATCAAATCGCTGATAGGGCGGAGCAGTATGCTTAAGGAGAGTCAAGATGCACCTTCGGAGGAATAGAGAAATGGGACGTCTTCTTTTACAGCGGGCTCTTAAGGGGATGAGGGATATGAAAAAAGGATTTACATTGCTTGAATTGTTAGTGGTCCTAACGATTCTTTTGATACTTTCATCTTTTGGCATGTATCTTTATCATCGAAGTCTTGCTTATGCAAAAGATACCGTATGTCAGACAAATTTGCGGGCACTGCAACAATCGATAATATTTTACTCTTCGGAAAACGAGGCTCTCCCTGGAACCCTGGGCGAATTAAGATTCGACCATCTTGAAAAAGGCTATGCAAAGGCCATGGAAGGTAGGCGCTGGCTCGTAAAAGCCTGTTCCCTGCTCATCAAATTTGATGCATCAGATCACGCCCATGCTCACTTCTTGACTTATGAAAATCTGAAGAAATACGGCGCAACCGAAAAGATTTTTCACTGCCCTGGGGATCACAATGGGGGCGCTTCCTACGGAATTAACGGTGAACTGCAAGGGAAAAGCTGGTCTGAGATTAATGAGCATGCGATTGTGGTTGCCGATTCTGATAGCTATGTCTTCTATTCATTGGATCAACTATCAAAGAGACATGACCACAAAGCTTTTGCGGCCGTAAAGAATGGAGAGGTGGTTGAGTTGGAAGAAGAGAAGGTGGTTGCGGTGATAGAGGAGGAAAAAGAAGAGGAGGATGATGACGACCACTCAAAGAAAAGAATACCATGGTGGTGGTGGCCCTGGCGACGTTATTAGAATAACGATGATACGAAGGCGATGATTGATAAAAAAGATGAAATAAAATGCGCAATCATGAGCGGGAAAAACTAAGGATAGAAACCACTTTTTGATGGTTAACTAATGTTTGTCTCTATTTGGAAAAAGGATTATTTTCACCCCTTTATTATTTGGCTTCTGCTTTTACTCTGGTATTTGATCTTTGCGGATAAATTCTTTTCTACCCCGCAGAGGAAGTTAGATAACTTTGTTACAGAACAATCGTTCTGGTTCTTTAACCAACCTCCAAAAGAGACAGAAGATATTACCATTGTGGCTATAGACGAAGTCTCCCGCCATCATCTTAACCTTAAATGGCCATGGAAGAGGAGTGTTACGGCAAGATTAATCCGTGATATCGCCTCCTATTCACCAGAGGTCATCGGTTTGGATATTGTCTTTTCAGGAAAATCAGAAGAGGAGGAAGATAAAGCACTGATTTCCGCCCTTAAATCCCACCCCAAAGTTGTCCTAAGTTATGTGTTGCACAGAAATTTCGAAGAGAGACCAGTTAAGGATTTCATTGATTCAACCTCCGCCATGGGATTTCTCAATAAGCCTTTACATGGCGGGGTCGTAGAGAAAGCAAAGACCTTTCATGTCTATAATGAAGTGGAGATCGCTTTCTCACTGGAAGTAGAAATCCTTTTTAGTTACCTGGGCCTAGACAAATCACAGGTGAGGATTGATGGGCAAGGGATTTTCTTGAACGATGAACCCATCGTGCCTTCTCAAAAAGGGATACTTCCTCTCAACTATCTCGTCCATCCTTCAAGATTCAAGATCATCCCTGCGTCCTCGGTTTTGGAGAAAAAGGTAAACCCCCTCGACCTCAAAGATAAGATTGTTCTTGTGGGCGCAACAGACCCTCTGATCCATGATCAGTACACCACCCCTTTGGGCGTTTGGCCAGGGGTAACCATCGTGGCCAATTCATTGGTCATGCTCTTGAGTAAGCGTTTCGTCCACGTAGCCTCTGCGGGGGAGAATTTCTTATTTCTCTTGGTTTTGGGCCTACCCATCATTTTCATCAACCGACGATCCAATTTTCTGAGTAATACCCTGATGACCGTTCTTATTCTGGTGTTAACCTATTTCTCCTTTCTCTACCTACGAGCCAAGGGGATGCATTTTTCCTATCTGTTCCTTCTTTTTTCTGCGATTACTGCCTACATTGTCCCTAATCTATATAAATATTTAAAACTCCTCTATTTGAGTAATCGATTGAGAAATCTCGCCATAATTGATCCTTTGACGGGCCTCTATTCGTTACGTTTTTTCCTGTTGCTATTAGATGAGAAGTTGAAACGGAGGCAGGATCTCGTCTTTGTGGGGTTAAGAATAGGGAACTATAAAAAGCTAACCCTGAGGTTGAGTTTTGAGAAAATAAAATTACTGATCAGGATCTTTGGCAAACATGTGCAATCCCAAGTAAAGAATCGTTTTAAGACTTCCATTTTCTCCCGCCTTTCCAACGACACCCTGGGAGTCGTCATTGAGGGCGCAAGAAAAGAGGAGATAGAAGGTTTCTTTAGGGCCTTTTTCGAAAAGACAAAGGGGATAGAATGGCAATTGGATGAAGAGATAACAAGCCTGTCTCTCCAAGGATCTCTGATTCATAAGTCTAAGTCAAAGACGAGGAGCAGTGATGACTTGCTCTATCAGATGGAAAATTCTTTCGGGAACATACCAGAAGACCAAATGCTCGTTAGCGAATTGCAGGAAGTCGCGCGTGGAGAGGGGAAGACAAGATCGGATGATATCCTGGACTTTATTGCATATGATTGGGAAGAACGAAACAAGGACCTGGAAAAAGGTCTGAGGGAAATCTTGGAGGCTAATAAGAGCTTGGATCGACTCAACTGGGGGACCTTGACCGCTCTGGCCCGCGCTATTGATGCGAAGTCGGAGTGGACGGCGGGCCATTCTGAGCGAGTCACGAAACTGGCCCTAAAGATAGGTCGTGTCTTGGGGCTCACTCAGGAAGAACTGGACAACCTTCATCGCGCCGGTCTGCTCCATGATATTGGTAAGCTTGGCACACCTGCAGAGCTCATCGATAAGTCTGGCCGACTGACAGCCGAGGAGCAACAGATCGTTAATGAGCACCCGAGCATTGGCGAGCGCATCCTGGAGCCCATAGAAGCCTATGCCGAAATTATACCCATCGTAAGGCAACACCATGAGTGGTTTAATGGGAAAGGCTATCCTGACGGCCTCGCCGGAGACGCCATAACTTTAGGCGCGAGAATCCTTGCCGTCGCAGATGTATACGATGCCCTGTCCTCTGAAAGGCCTTACCGCGCCGCCATGGACCCAGAACAGGCCCTTCAAATCATTAAAGAGAACTCTGAAGGTCATTTCGATCCGGTTTTGGTGGATGCCCTTTTTGAGGTTATGGAGCAGGACGGGAAGGCGCAAAAAACTGTGTCTCTCAAGGTCCACCCTTTCCCAAAACAAGACTTGAGCAACACTCAGCCTGAACCCCCGCTAAAGTCTTCTTCCATGTGATGAGCAATATGGCAGGGGTCACATAAGTGACGAATTACAACCCAGCCTCAAAGGACTCAGCTTTGCCCAAAGAGGCCTTATCTGGGAAAGAACTAGCGCGGCTTGATGGGAAATACCTTTGTGGCGTTTTCATAAAAAATCTTCCGCGTGAGGTCCTCCCCCAAATCCATCTCTAAGATGGCTCTCACTTCCCTTTCCATGCTGTAGGGAATATGTGGGTAATCTGACCCGTAGAGGATTTTGTCAGCATACTGAATGAGTTTTTCTCGATCTACGGGCGCATCGAAAAAGTCGGCCAGCATCATGGTGGTATCCAGATAAAGTGTTGGATACACATCCAGCAGCAAATAAAATCGATCGGATTCATCGAATCCCAAATGGGGGACGATTATTTTCAGTTCTGGATAACGCTTTAAGATGTTTTCCACGCGTCCGGCACCAGATATGGCCCTCACGTCCAATCCATAGGCATCGATGGCCGGCTCTCGACCGGCATGGATGTTTAGAACCCCGTCAAATTGGATGAGGGCCTCGTATATGGGAAAAAGAACGGGATCATCAGGGGCGACCTTCTGAACGTGGCAGTGCAATTTTACGCCACAGAGACCCAATTCTTCATGGGCCCGCTTGATGATATCCTCCGGGTTGTTATCCTCTGGATGCAGCGTTGCCAGACCCACTGTGTATGGAAAGTACTTGATCAAACTGGCAACATAGCCATTGAGCTGATCCGCGATCCCGGGACGATGCGCATAGCTCAGAAGCACCACCCCTGCAACCCCATTATCAAATTGCGCTTGGAGTAACTCCTCTGGAGACCCCTGATACTTGAATTTCCACGCATACCCCTCAAACCAGTGCCTGACAGCGTCAGAGAGTTTTTGTGGGAATACGTGTATATGGGTGTCGATGATAGGAATTTTTGTCAAGTCCTGGTACATCATTCTCGCTCTTTCTCGTATCGAGATGATTATGCTCCCAGAAATCCATGGGTTATGTCAAGCTGCGAAAAGGCTCTACACCTTTCTGAGATTCTTCATCACTTATTTGGGATAGCGGAATCGAAATTAATCTGATATGAACGGCTTTCATGGCGCTGACCATAGAGGACATAAAGGCATTTGCGGAAAAATGTTGTTCCAACTCCCTAGGAAGTCACGATTGGGAGCATTCTCTTCGGGTCTATAATCTGTGCATGCATATTGGACAGGCTGAAGGCGCAGACATGGAGGTCCTGAAAATTGCTGCCTATCTTCATGACGTGGGACGTTCCCATCAGGACGAATCCAAGGGAACCATCTGCCACGCGGAAAAAGGCGCCGAGATAGCCACCGAGTTACTGGATAAATATCCCATTTCCACCGGGCGAAAGGTCAATATACTCCATTGTATTCGGTCACACAGATTCCGGGGAAACCGAGAACCTGCAACCCTAGAGGCGAAAATCCTATTTGACGCGGATAAATTAGATTCCATCGGTGCCATCGGCATTGCGAGGGCCTTTCAGTTTGCGGGTGAGGTGGGTGCCAAATTCCACAATCCAAACGTCAGTCTTGAGGAAACAAGGCCTTACAGCAAGGAGGATACGGGATATCGGGAGTTCAAACTAAAATTGTCCAGGATCAAGGAGCGTATGCTCACCGCCGAGGGTCACCGCATGGCCGAAGAGCGCCATGCATTCATGGAAAAGTACTTTGAAAGATTTTTTCTGGAATATCAAGGAGAAAAATAGATGAAGGACAGGCTGCCAATTGATACTGCAATGAAGAGGTCCACATTGATTATCGCCTCACTGAGTTCCTTTGCCACACCCTTTATGGGTTCCGCCATCAACCTTGCGCTTCCATCTATTGGAAAGGAATTCAAGATCGATGCTGTGTTGTTGAGCTGGGTTGCCACCTCTTATCTTCTGGCGGCGGCCATATCTCTTGTCCCCTTTGGAAGACTAGCAGATATACATGGAAGAAAGAAAATCTTTACTTATGGCATATCAGCCTTCACCATAACCTCTTTTCTTTGTGCCGTTTCCACTTCTACTCCCATGCTTATCATATTTAGGGTCCTTCAAGGCAGTGCAAGCGCCATGATCTTCGCCACGGGAATAGCCATTATTACTTCTGTATTTCCGCCGCAAGAAAGGGGCAAGGCAATAGGCATAAATGTGGCTGCCGTTTATATAGGCCTTTCTCTTGGACCATTTTTGGGCGGATTCTTAACACAGCACTTGACATGGCGGAGCGTCTTCCTCACAAACGTCCCCCTTGGATTGATCATCATCTGGCTTGTTCTATGGAAATTGAAAGGGGAATGGGCCGAGGCGAGAGGTGAAAAATTTGATCTGCCTGGTGCCATAGTCTATGGCTTGGCCCTGGTCGCCATAATGTACGGCATTTCCCTGCTCCCCGCCATGAAGAGTCTATGGGTCATCCTACTGGGTCTGTTAGGCTTTGTGGCGTTCGTCAAATGGCAGATCAGAACCGAACACCCGGTTTACAACTTGGATCTCTTCAGAACCAATAGGGTTTTTGCCTTCTCCAATTTGGCAGCGCTCATTAATTATAGTGCCACATTTGCCGTGACTTTCCTTCTGAGTCTCTATCTGCAGTATGTGAAAGAACTTAGCCCTCAAAGTGCGGGACTGTTATTGATCGCACAACCCGTTATGATGGCCATCTTCTCACCATTTGCCGGCAGGCTTTCGGATAGAATCGAACCCCGAATCGTGTCATCTGTAGGCATGACGCTAACATCCATTGGACTCTTTCTGTTCGCTTTTCTCCACGAAAACTCAAGCCATCTGTCCATCATAGTGCGTTTAATTATACTTGGCTTGGGTTTTGGTCTCTTCTCCTCCCCCAATACCAATGCCATCATGGGCTCCGTTGAGAAGAGATTCTATGGCCTGGCGTCAGGCTCTGTGGGAACCATGCGTCTGCTCGGAATGATGATCAGCATGGGAATAGCAACGGTCGTATTCGCTGTATATCTGGGAAGGGTCCAGATAACAACGGAGTATTATCCTCTCTTAGTAAGAAGCGTAAACGTGGCTTTCGCGGTCTTTGCCATCCTCTGTTTTGGGGGTATTTTCTTATCCATGGCCAGAGGTAAATTGCGAGGTGATGTTTGGAAACCAGTAAAAGAGCAACCACCTCAAAAAACTTAATATTTGAATAGAGACTGTCGGAAAACGCCTGTCCGCAGGTTATCGATTTACTGAGGAACGTCCCTTTACGTTGTTTATGCTCCTTGGTATGTTTTCTCTCATTGATATGAAAAAGAGTGAATAAACGCCTTTGCATCCTCAGGAAGCCAAGTAAATTGCAGGCGTGCTTTGCATTTTGAGGATTTGGGGTCCGACGGCTCAGCGGAGATCACTTTGGCATATACATCAGAGCACCCCAAAGCCTCTTCTGAGACAAAAAGGATCTTCAGGTTGGATCGCACCTCTAATGGCTGTTCCATGGAAACGTCCACCTCAGACCCAGCAACGTGCGTAATATGTCCTGATATGGAAGTTTCTGATACCATTTTGCCTTGCAACGATAAGCAGGCGATGGGAATTGGAGGCTTCACTTCAACAAATGGGCGCACTTCTTTTTCGGGCAGGGCAATCTGATATTCCCCTCCCATGCCGCCCACATCGTATAACGTGACCGGTTGTTCGATTCCTTTGAAACGGACCTCCATCGTACCGCGAACTTCTGCGAGGGGTTTCACCTTCTCGTAGGTGGTGGGGCTAATCAGGATCTGCCCACCGACGGTATGGGACTCCACGCGAAAGGCGGTGTTGATGGGACTCCCGATAGCGCTATACTTGGCACGCTCTTCTGATCCGATATTGCCTACGACCACTTCTCCGGTGTTAAGACCAATCCCCATGGCGAGTTCCGGAAGCTTGAGACGCTTTTGCTCAGCGTTCACCTCGACCATGGCGTTTTGCATTGCAATGGCGCATGCAACAGCGCGTTCATGGTCGTCTTTGCTTACAAGGGGGGCCCCAAAAAAAGTGAGTATCCCATCTCCTTCAATCTCATTTAGCGTTCCCCTGTATTTTCTTATGACCTCTACCATCTTGCCCAAATAGCGATTAAGGATGTTGATCACTTCCTGCGGAGAAAGTTTCATGGAAAGCGCTGTAAATCCACGCAAGTCAGACACCAGAAAGGTCACCTCGCGGCTTTCCCCACCCAAGTTTAAACCACCGGGAGAGCCGAGCAGTTCTTCAACCACTTCACGACTCAAGTATCGGCCGAAGGTCTGGCGAATAAAGTCACGTTGGCGAAGGCTCTCCATCTTTTCCCTTTCCTCATGAATATAACGATAGACAACAATGGAGATCACAGCAAATACAATCATAAGCAGAGGGCGCACGATATGGAAAATCAGACTCCCATATAAGAAACCCACACATGCAGTACCCACATAAAGTCCGGCTGACAAAAGAGTCCCCATTGTAAAATGGATAGAGGAAAACCGAATTGAAATAAAGAGGACAAATCCCAACAGCAGCACCTCCACAATGAGCATCTCTCCCTTAGAAAGTTCTCGCAAAAAGGAGTTTGTCAAGATCTGGTGCATGATGTTTGCATGAACACCGCTCAGAGGGAAATTGGCATCCGTGGGAACCGGTCCCACATCTGTAGATCCCGTGGAGATGTCTGAAATCACCACGATCTTCCCTTTCAGTTCCTCTCCCCACATTTCCAGTTCAACGCGATCGTCGGAGGCCAACAAGATATCTGCGAAGTTATAGTGATCCATCTTTCCCCACGGGCCTATGTAGTTAACGAGCATGTTGCCCTGTTGATCAATGGGGATCACGATATCTTGGGATTCCCTCTCACCAGGCCTTCGTGCGTCCTGCAGTGTAATAGTTTTTCCTGGCATCACAACTATCTTTTCCGGAGGAACTTTGAGATAGTCGCAAATCACACGAAAAGGCAAAATGGGATAGAAATCTCCTTTATAGCGTAAAACAAGGGGAACACGGCGAAGGACCCCGTCTCGATCAAATTTTATGCTCAAAGATCCAAGACCCCTGGATGCGGAAGCCAGTTCAAAAAACGTGGCCAACGGATTTGTGCCCACGTAGAACATCTGAGGGTCCCCCACCACAGTCACACGCCATTTGGTACGATCGAGATAGGGTATAGCATCTTGAGGTTTTCTTTTTCTTTTCAATAACTGATCTTCTTGCCACAACTCAAAGGCCACGCCAAAGTACACATTCCCCGCTTCCTGAGTGACCTTCATGAGCGCACGATCGTCCGCTTCGTCCAATCGCGCCGCAAAGATAAAATCATAAACCTGTGCAGACACTTGCATCGATGTCAGGTTACGAGTTACCTGGGCAAAGTGGGACCGATTCAGATATAGGTTTTCCAGGCGTTTTATGCTGGTGTTGTTTAGATCCACATGAACGATAGTGTTGTTATATGCAGGTCGGAGTCTTTCTGAGGAGGATCTAAAGACGAAAAGCTGGTCAACGGCTTGGCTGTTCCATATCTCAAAAACGTTGGGGAGAATCCAAAAGCATAGGTGCGCTGCAAGAAAGGAGCACAAGACCAGAACGATTGTGACTCGCAGCTTTGTGTTTTTACTTGTGCTCAATTGTGAAGGTCCTGCTGTAGAACTTGCTTCCCGAAATCTCCACCGCAAGCTCTGTCACATCGGGAGTGTCCACTGGTTCAACCTTCTCGCTTCCGCGAAGGTGTCCCATAATGTTCACAGGTTTCTCGGCAAATGTTTTAAATTTTCGGTGCGCTTTTCTCAGTTTGCGGATCTCCATGAGCACTTCTTTTGCGAGTTCTGACTTTTTCACCGGATCAGCGGTTTCATATTGGTTGATGAGTGCTTCCAGTTCATGCAGGCGCTTTGCGGAGGCCATCAAATAAAATGTTTCTTGACCCGTGTGTTCGTCCAACTCAAACCATTCATTCCCCTGTGGAATGTAGTATTGTGCCTGCTTATGGTAGTCTCTACTCAACTGTTCAAAACGATACGGGAATAGGACACTCATCTCACCTTGCGAGCTGTGATAGATGAGATAGACAAAACACTTTTCTTCCAATTTCACAAAAAACTTGATCTGATCACCCGATTTCAAGGCCGCGTCACGCGCGATGCGAATAAGCTTCGATTCGCCTTCGCCCTTCTTAAGGGCACCAAAAGCCCACAGGAAACGAATATCCTCTTCCCCCGGCTCTTTCGGCTCGGCGTTGACAGTGGTTGCACTACTCCCCAAATAAAGTCCCAAAAGAGCGAGCAACCATACCCAATTTGCCCAGCGTAATCTTCTCATTAGTTACTCCCCGAAATCTCACAGTTTAATAGAAATGGTCTACGTCCTTCACTCTAGGCTATTTCTTTTCCATAAAAAATAGGAATTCCCCCTCCCCCTCCAACCTACCAAACAGAGGGGTTTGTGCATTATGAGAGGCGTCGGAGACGTTTGGCCGAAGGTAAGCTCCCAGTTCTGTGCCCGTGACCACTCTGTCATTATTTATGTCTGCATCCCCATCAAGGGCTCGCAAGAAGTAATTGGTGAAGAGGCCATGCCCTCCCCGTTCTTGGACTTGTTCCCCCTTACCCCCGGCCGTAACGATCTGGACGACTCTCATTGATGCCACTTTTCTCAAGTATCCGCTCAGTTGCGGCGAAACACCGTATGACCTATTTAGTCCAAGACCGGAATAGCATGAATCCATCACGTAGAGTATGTGTTTTGCAGGGATGCGAGCGGAAAGACTCCTTATCTGGTCCATGGAGATGGCAGAGGAAGAAAAATTGGAAGTATCGGCGTCAACGGGTATGATATATCCCCTTTTCCCTCCATTGGGTAGCTCCTCAGTTTGACCATGGCCTGCGAAGTAAAAAAGCACCCGATCATTGCGCCCGACCTGCTGGGGAAGCTCATGAAATAACTCAGTCAAAATTCTTCTTTGTGTCGCCTCCTTGTCAAATATTATCGTGATTTGCTCGAATCCGGTCAGCTGCAATTTCTTCTCTACCACTCTCGCATCATTTACTGCAAACTCCAATGCAGGCCACTTCTCATAATCGTTTATTCCAATGACGACAGCGTAAGACTTGTCGTAGAAATGACTCGGTTGGGCGGCAGAATCTATTCTACTAATTTCTGGAAGTGAAATTTCTTCTCTTTCCACATGTACCGAAACGCTGGATCGATTGCCGATGGTGTCAGCGGCCTCAATCAGGATGGCGTTGCTCCCTAGCTGAATGGGAATGTCCTTGAGAAAGTTTCCTCGTTCATCAACAGGCGCGTCCATCTGGTTTATCCTGACCCAAGAGACCCCGCTTTTATCTGTCGCCATACCTCTTGTCGTGACCGTTTCCGACTTGTACTTGAAAACCGTCTTTATTCCTCGGCGGGTTGTGGGCTCGAACAGGATGATCTTTGGCCCATCCTTGTCCGAAGCTTGATCAATCTTTCTTTTTAACTCTAGAGACTTTTGATAATCATCTCGTATACTTAAAGACTTTTTCAGGTTTGTACTCGCTTCATCCAGATCACCCCTTTGAAATTGCAGACTGGCCAGCAGGTAATACAGCTTGTAATTCGTCGTCCCCAATTCCGCCGCTTTGGTAAAATAATCTATAGCCTTTTCGGTTTCCCCGTCCTTACGGTATAGGTTACCGATGAGTTCATAGGGTCTTATGAATCCCGGGCAGAGATTAATAGCCACTTCATAGAATCTATACTTCCGCGCTTTTTGGTAGGTATACTTCCCTTTCCAAAAGATTGACAACGCCTTGTCACAATCATTAGAAGCGAAGACATTGGGTATATCTGCTCCAATGGAAAAAGAAATTGCGAGCAAGCCACCTAAGGAAATACGCAGAATCTTTAGATGCATCATGATCTTTCTCCGACCGGGTTGAGCCATGCCTTCTTGGGAAACAGGCTGGCGGCCTTCGTATGAAGGGTGTAAATGCCTTTCCAGGATGCCCTATATCTCCTCTTCTATGATCTCCTGTGCAGCGTTTATCTTGAAATTATCGAACTTAGCAATAATGGATGATTTTGCCGTAATGGAGTTTCTCTTCACGATAAAATTCTGCAGCGCAAAACCAACAATCGCATCGTTTCTGGTTGAGGGAAAAGTGTTCAGTTTTCTCCACTGCTTCTCTCCCTGCTTTTTATACAGCGTGCTTATTTCGTGCCCTGTTCTAACGAATCTCAGGGTTCCATAAAAATCGCCTGTCCGATGCCAATTTCCCGGGTGGAATTTTCCTTTTTCCCCATAATTGGAATGAATTATGCTCTCACCACTTTCTCCCCTTTTAAGCAATCCCAAAAATATACCCCGCATCTCTCCGGTTTTTTTGCCCCTTTCGACAATACCAAAACCCAAGACTTGATCCATATCCTGCTTCCCTACCAGGAAATCCATATGACATTCCACCTGGACGTCAAAGTCCCCTCCGAGTTTGTATTTAGATACGAGTCCACCTTTACTAAAACCGCCTGTTTTTGTCTTTATCCTGAGCACTCCATCTTCAATGGTAAGGTCTGCCGCCCTGAACTGTCTCAGTTGGGCCTGGCTGAAAGTAAAGCCAGCCTTTTCCCATAGATCTTCTCGCAGTTTATCGAAGGAATCATTGTAATAGGCAAGCTTACTTTGAGGTAAGCTGTTCTCAATCTCGATTGAAACCGTTTGCGTGGCGCACCGTTGAAGGAATATTGCAAGGACTACCAAAAATATGGCCTTGATAAATACACGTATCCGCTTCATTCGGGTCACCTCCTTTTTAGGCAGTACCCATACCGTGCAATCTCCCAACTAGCCTAAATATCCTCTTCTATGATCTCCTGTGCGGCGTTTATTCTGAAATTATCAAATGTAGCCATAAGAGATGAACTTGCTATTATTGATTCTCGTTCAAATATATAATTCTGCAAAGAAAACCCGAGCCGCACATCATCGGCTGGAAAGGCAAAATTACCCATCTCCCTCCAGAGCGCCTCTCTCTCTTTCCTAAAAAACATACCCATCCTTTCCCCCGTTCTCACGATTCGAAAAGACCCATGGAATCTCCCAATGCGAGGACCTCGACTGAAGGGGAATCTCTCACCTCTTACTGTGTGGCGTGAATAGATGAGGCCTTTCCCATGTCCCGCTTTCTTGACAACTCCAATGTGTGCTACCGACCGGTCTTCTTTAGTTTTGGTTTCCGCTAAGGCCACAAAGAAAAAAAGGTACTGATCAAAATCCCGTTTTCCCTTTGAGAAATCAATGTGACAGTCCAATTGGACATCAAATTCGCCTCTGAGCACGTATTTTGAACCCAACCCTCCCTGGCTAAAACCACCTGTTTTGGTCTTGATGCTCAATTGCCCCTCTGCTATGGTTACGTCAGCGTGCCTGTAACTTGCAATTTGTTCTCTGCCTTTTGTGAAAGCGGCCTTCTCCCATATATCTTCCCTAAATGTATCGAAAGAGTCATTGTAATATGCGAGCTTATCCTGAGATAAGCTGTTCTCAATGTTAGAGAAAACTGGCTGTGTGGCACATCCTGGGAATGAGGAGAATGCAATGAATGGACAGGTAAAGATAATCAATGCATATATCTTCTTCATACCAGTTGCCTCCTTGCTAATGGTATCGAATACAGACAATGCCTTAATTACAAATTTAGAAAGGAGAGAAGAGTTCCCCCCCCTCGTCATTCATCTTGGTGCGGTTTTTGTCTTTAGGAGGATAACTCGCAGTACACAATTCTTAGCCACGTGGCACCCCTGACTCCTTCACATGGCTAAGGAAATGAATATCAAACATCTGATAAAGTCTGCTTCTGGGAAGATAAAGACTATTGGAAATATGGTTGGCGGTCAAGGGGAAAAATGATAGGGTCTGGGCCAAATTTTCCAGTCTCTCTGGATATTTATGAGTGGCTATGGACCTGCAAGGAGCGCGGCAATCTCCTCCTTCACCTCGAGATTGCTTCGTCGTCCCGCGTAGCGCAGGACTCCTCGCAATGACACATACACCATAGCGTCCGTTTTAGCACCTGAAAATCTTCTTTGCGGCTAGGAGAATAATATGGCTGTGTATGAAATCTATGCCATAAAGTATGCTGGGCCCTTTGAGAGTTCCGGGGCCTTTGTCATGTGGAACAGGGAATGGGAAAAAACGGTGAAGAGGAATTACTACATATGGTGCATAAAAGGAGCCAGTGTAACTGTGATCGTAGATGCTGGTGTCTCCCCTGAACTGGCATACGAAAAAGATCTGAATGGATATTTAAACCCTGCTGAAGTCCTCTCCAGGATTCAGGTGAATGCTGATGAAATACGACATGTGGTGATTACCCACATTCATTGGGATCACACCAGTGGTGTTAGCCTCTTTCCAAATGCCACCTTTTACATTCAAGATGAGGAGTACCGCTTCTGGTTAAAGGACCCCCTGGCGAAACGTCCTCCCTTTGCACATGTCTCGGATGAAACGGCCAAAGCCTATTTGGCCTCCCTCGAGGGCACTGACCGCCTTGAGCTCCTGAAAGGGGATCAGGAAATCCTCCCTGGGATCGAATGTCTGCTTTCACCAGGGCACACGGTCGCTCTCCAAGCCGTGGCGGTGAACACAGCAAAAGGCACGGCCATCCTTGGTTCCGACTGCGCCCATCTATTTCGTAATTATCGTGAAGACTGGCCAAGTTGTCTCATCGTGGACCTGGTGGGCTGGATGAAGTCTTACGACAAGTTACGCGAAAGAGCCTCTTCCATTGACCTCATTTTTCCTGGCCATGATTTCCTGATGGCAGAGAATTACCCCGAAAGAGCACAAGATATAACGAGACTCGCGTAAAGATCCGACTCATTCTCCTGTCTTTTCAAAAGGGCCACCTCAACCCACAGCCTCGCCACCTCTCCATCCCGCCCCGGATGGCTCTTCTATCCGGCATGAAGTTTCTTTGCATATCTACGATTCAAAAGCCTGAAAACACTGACAAAAATTGACAAATATTTTGCCAAAATGACAAAAATCGGTATCCCATCCGACCTCAATAGCTGCCATATAACATAAGTAATTGAAATTATATGCTTTTTAAATTCTTTCCCTTCTGGCACAAATTTTGCTCTATAGATTCTGTTAGGCCTAAAAAGACCCTCAGCTTTGGCTGAGAATTGACCAGAGAGCCATTAGAGGAACACACCCGAGACCGTTTCGAATCCAATTAGCCAAATTTATTAGAAGGAGGCCTTGATGAGTCCTTCTCGAAAAAAAGATTCCAGTAATAGTAGAAGGCGAAGTTTTATCAAAGACGGTAAGAACGATAGGGCCCTGAGAAATGGGGCATCTGAACCCTTCATTGTGCGAGAAAGGAGCGCCACGAAGCGTTCCATGAAATTGACCTTAAAGCCCAACTGGGAGGAGATTGAAAAGGTCAGGAATTCAAGCAGTGAGTTTTTTAGGTCCCACGGGTTTCACGGTGATGCTGTAAATGCCCTTACAATGGTTATTAGTGAACTGATTGAGAACGGCATTAAGTACGGCAACTTCAAGGCACCAGGAAACAAAGTGATTCTCACGATTCATATTGGTTCACGTGTTGTCACAGTGGAAGTCGTTAATCCCGTTGATGAAACTGCCCATAATCATCTCAAAAGGCTGGACAGGACGATTCAGTGGATCAGGGGATATCAAGATCCATTTCAAGCCTATACGGAGAGAATAAGGGCCGTCTCCAAAAAACCCCTCCGTGACGAAGAAAGTGGTCTGGGACTTGTGAGAATCGCTTACGAAGGTAAATCCATCCTGGATTTCTTTGTGGGTGATGACAATATCTTAAATGTTTCGGCCGTCTCAATTCTTGAAGAGGATATTAGGAGGTGATCATGGCGGAAGCAAAAACCTTTACTAATAATTTATTGACCTTGGAACTTAGGGAGAATAACAACTCCATCAATATTCGCTGGACTGGGAAGAGTGTGGATAGGGAACCGGCGAAATTCATTACTCCAATTCTGGTCGATGCCATTAGAAAAAGCAGCGATCACGACAAGAGGGTCACGTTGGACTTTCGGGAATTGACCTACATGAATTCATCAACAATAACACCGATCATTAAAACATTGGAAAGGGCCAAGCGGGGGAAAACAAGAGTTACCGTCACCTATCTGAAATCCTTGAAATGGCAGGACGTGATCTTTTCTGCCCTAGAGATATTTCGGACCAAGGATGGAAGAGTGGAAATCAAGGGATCGTGAAAAAGTGGAAACACAAACTTTTAAAATAAGCGCAAATCTGGCAAGGGGCAAACAGAGCATTCCCATCCATGCCCAATATGCTTCCAAGTACTCTATCTTTGTCCGATTTCTAAATCACGACCGTTTTATAGATGGGGCAGAATTCAACAAATTGTTCATAAAGAATAATGGAGAGGAGTTCGAACTGGGCCCGTGCCGTTTTATCTCAGAACCCAATATCGATGGTTACGATGGGCGGCTAATCTTTGTCTACGATGTCTATGACCTCCGAAGTTTATTTTCCGATAATAGAGTGTTGAGTCTGCAAAATGCCTTTATTGATCTCCCACTCGTTCTGGCTCACAAGAAAAAAGTGAAACAATCTTTTAAGCATTACACGGCCAATCTCTCCTATGATTTAAATGTCTACAAGAGTCTGTTTGACGATCTAGATGCTGAATATATCCAAGAACCAATGGATATCCAGGCATCGGTACAGGAAGCCATTATCAATACCGAAGGTAAAAACTTCCTGTGTTTTCTCGATAAGAAGCTGCATGAATTGGAGCACCTGGTGGCCGGTTTCAACAAGGAAGAGCACGAGCGTCACGGATTCTATTTCAGAAAATTACTTTGGAGTATCATTATGTGCTCCCCGTTCATGAAAAGGACCAATCTGAAGCCCAGAGGATACCCTGGAGACTCCGTCATGATGAGGATGCTATACAGAAATGAACACGAAGGCGAGACGACTTTCGCCAAACTCATGCACAAGCACCCAATGGAGCACCCGGCCGCCAGAGCTGTTCGGAATCGGAGAAAATTGGTTACACAAAAGTTGATAGAGACTCAAAATAAACATTCTGTACCCTCAGGGGAGAAACTTAAAGTATTATCTGTCGCCTGCGGGCCCGCCTTTGAACTGCAAGATATTCTCATGTCGCCCGAAGATTGTGACAAATACCATTTTACCCTGTTAGATCAGGATCGGCAGGCCCTGTACGAGGCAGCTACCTTGATAGATCAGATAGAAAAAAAGTTGGGCACCAAAATATACGTGGACTATTTGGATGAATCTGTCCGGACCATGCTCGCCTCCAGTCGATTGAAAGATAAATGGGGAGTGTTCGACTATATCTATTCCATGGGTCTTTTTGACTATCTCACCCCACCTGTGGCAAGTGCCGTGCTCGGAAAGCTTTACAAGATATTGAAACCTGGTGGGACCATGTTAATCGGGAATTTCCATGTTTCAAACCCTAGCAGATACTACATGGAGTATTGGTTGGACTGGGTCTTATATTACAGAACAGAAGAGGAGTTCACGGATTTGTTAGGAAACGCTGGATCAACAGAAGCGACCGTTTTTTTTGAGGACTCTGGAAGCCAGATGTTCCTGCAGGTGGAGAAAAGACAATAAGGGTTCAAGCAGTGCAACGCAATACTGATACGGGTAAAGAAATAATCAATTCAGATGCTACAGATTTTGACACTTATCTTTGCGGTATCATCCATGAGTGGTCAAAAACAGTCGCATCTCTAGTTTTCATCCTGGTTCCACTCTTCTTTATCCTCGACTACTTCACCATGCCAAAGGAGCTACTACCCCAGTTTGGAATATACAGACTTGCCTGCACAATTATTGCCATCATTCAATACACCATCATTTGCCGTACCAACCCAAACAAATTCTCCTATCTCCACGGTTACCTGGTTTCTGTTATCGCCGGCGGCATGATCGTTTTAATGACCGTTGACCTTGGAGGCTTTGATTCCAGTTACTATGCAGGCCTGAATCTGGTCATCATTGGAGTTAATCTCCTTCTACCCTGGATGATGCTCCATTCCGCCTTAAATAGTCTCATCGTCATCGGGATGTACCTCCTGCTCAATTTCATTGCAGGCCAAGACTATAATGCAAACATTTTGACGAACAACCTCTTTTTTCTCTTCTCCACGGCTGTAATGGCTGTGATTATTACCCATGTGAGGCACAAGCTTGTTAAACAAGAGTTCCATTTGCTCATTGAGTTAAAAAAGGCAAGAGATGCCCTTTGGAGTGAGATGGAACTTGCCAAACGTATACAGACAGCCCTTCTGCCCAATAAAGAAAAGATCAAGGGTTTTGAGATCAGTGCAAAAATGCTCCCTGCCAAAGAAGTGGGCGGAGACTATTACGACATCATGGAAAGCCCCA